>Ga0209123_1000087_pt1 | contig 154945 bp, 144 predicted proteins | sample BarGraIncu00431A_FD_184500 | JGI IMG/M metagenome (GOLD analysis project Ga0209123, IMG submission 184500) | Arctic peat soil microbial communities from Barrow, Alaska, USA - Barrow Graham LP Incubations 004-31A (SPAdes) (version 2) | ecosystem: Environmental > Terrestrial > Soil > Wetlands >... | reverse complement strand
TTTTTAAATAGTGTGTAAAAAAGTCTTTTTGTCATGCCTATAACTAATCTAAAGAACTTTTTATCCAAATAAGCAATTTTATTTCACAAATATGGAAATTGTTAATTATTGTTTTCCGACTATACTAATAATATTTAGTTCTATATGATTTGCCATCCAATGCAGTTGTCAAGCATTCCTTGACAACTGTTTGAAAACAAGGCCTTTATCTTACATTATATATGATTAAAGGGATTTCCCTGTTTCAGAAATTTCTTTTACTATTTTCTAAAGTTTACTAGTATAAATTAGTTTTATTAAATCACCCGTTAATGGCCAGATTTAATTTCTCTCAACCTCTTCACAATAACCTCGGCCATCTTATTAGCACCTTCTTTATTAGGATGCAAATAACCGCCACCATCATTAGTTACATACGTTGTTATATTATCCTTATTCCAACAATTAGTTAAATCAACAAAAGGAATTTTTTTAGCAATTGAAAATTGACCTATTGCTTTCCCATAATCTATATTCATTAATCCAATATTATTTACCAATCCAGTTTTATCTTTGAATGCATCTTGGTTTGGCAATATTCCAAAGGTAGTAGACATAAATATTATTTCGGAGTTTGGGAATCTTAAAACTAATTTGCTATAAATAATATTCAAAGCTCCATAAAATGTATTGGTATCAGTATTCTCTAGGTTTCCCAAAGGTAGACTCTGCGCCCAATCGTTTGTTCCTCCCATAAATAAAATAACATTGCTTCCTTTTGGTATTGCATTTATTGGAGCATCTTGCCACATAGCATTTGGAGAGCTTCCACTTACTGTCGCACCAGATTTACCATTATTACTAAACTTACTAAATCCTAATTCTGATAATACAAATTGTTGCCACTTACCCTGCCTTGTTATACTATCTCCTAATGTAGATAACGCCAATCCATTATATATATTTAAGGCTTTTATACGAACCTCTTCTTGTTTCTTGTTTAATGCCATTGCTACTTTGCTCTGTTCTTGACCTATTTTATAATCCCTTACTATATAAGCTCCTAATAATATGATGCAAATAAAAGTTAATAAAATGCATACTATATACTTTTTTAACCCTCTGTGTCTATTCTTTACCATGGTATTCCGCCCCCATGCAACATTGTATCAAACTATTTAATAACTGTCTAATATTTACTATTAAGAAGATTCCACATGTCTAAATGTCGCAAATCTTAACTTCATTTTAAAATAAATATTATTGATAATTGAAACTTTATAATAGGTAATTAAAATATTGGAAAAAATGACCTCACCACTCCATTAAATTATTCATACAATGAGTTGAGTAATCTAATAGAGTTATTTTTTTCTACCAAAGTCTTTTACTATCCGCAATATTAGCCTTATATAAGCGTTTTAAGTTATTCTCTTCTATAATTTTAGGGAGGTCTTCATGAAAAATTTTAGAAACATTATTAAAAAAAGCCGAAATAAATCCCTTAGTTTAATACTTTGTGTTTTAGTTACCATTTCCTTTATGCGTATAGCAAACATTAAGGCAAATGCTACATCTACACCTACACCTACAATGAATATGGGAACGATGCTAATGCCGGGTGCTACTCCAGACTACTTTGGAACTGTACCAAATTATGCCAATAGTCCACTTCCTGATATTGATGCACTTGGCAATGTAGTTCCTGGAACAGGTATACGCAAATTCGTAGATTCATTGGCAGGTCTAGGAGCTGCTAATGCAAATAATCTAGGTCAATATATGCCCGTGGCTATTCCGGACACAACCAAATACCCAGGATCTGATTATTACGAAATAGAGCTTAGGCAATATACCGAGCAGTTGCATAGCGACTTACCTGCTACTACTCTAAGAGGATATGTTCAGGTTAATACTACAGACCCTAAGGTAAGCAAGATTAGCTATTTGGGACCCACTATAGTTGCCCAGAAAGATCGCCCAGTTCGAGTTAAGTTCACAAATAAACTTCCAACTGGTAGCGGCGGAAACCTATTCTTACCAGTAGATACTACTATCATGGGAGCTGGAACTGGTCCTAACATGGGAACTGAAAATTATACTCAAAATCGTGCCACTCTTCATCTACACGGTGGTGTAACCCCATGGATTAGTGATGGTACTCCAAATCAATGGATAACACCAGCAGGAGAAAAAACATCCTATCCTACAGGTGTAAGTGTCCATAATGTACCTGATATGCCAGACCCAGGTCCAGGCTCAGAGACCTTTTTCTATACAAATCAAGAGAGCGCTAGGCTAATGTTTTATCATGACCATTCTTATGGCATTACAAGGCTTAATGTATATGCAGGTGAAGCAGCGGCATATATTCTTAGAGATAAGACAGAGCAAGCATTAATCGCTTCGGGAGCTATTCCAACCGACGAGATACCACTTATAATTCAGGATAAAACTTTTGTTCCAAGTGATGCGCAGTTGGCTGCAGAAGACCCTACTTGGGATAAGTCTAAATGGGGAGGACTTGGAAATCTTTGGTTTCCTCATGTATACATGCCAAATCAAAGTCCAGAGGATCCAACAGGTGCAAACCCAATGGGTAGATGGGACTATGGTCCTTGGTTCTGGCCTCCATACACGGGCTTAAAAAATGGACCAGTTGCAAATCCTTTATTTTCAAACGTAGCAGGAGAGCCATCAGAAAATCCTGGAGTGCCTAATATATCAGCTGTTCCAGAGGCATTTATGGATACACCTTTAGTTAATGGAACTGCTTATCCATATCTAGATGTTCAGCCTAAGCCTTATAGATTTAGAATATTAAACGCTAGCAATGACCGTTTCTGGAATTTGCAGCTCTACACAGCTAAATCTAATAATTCAATGTGGGACTCTAGTGGAGCATTATTAGATGCAAATGCTGGAGAAGTATCAATGGTTCCTGCCGCTAAAACTGCTGGATATCCAGCTACTTGGCCAACAGATGGGAGAGCAGGCGGTGTACCAGATCCAGCAACTGCCGGTCCAAACATTGTACAGATTGGTACAGAAAGTGGATTTTTACCTGCAGCAGTAGAACTGGCTAATCAACCCATAGATTATAACTATAATCGAAAAGATATTGTTGTTTTAAATGTTTCTAGTAAAACTCTTTTCATGGGTCCTGCGGAGAGAGCTGATGTTATAATCGATTTTTCAAAGTATGCTGGAAAGACACTGATTTTATATAATGACTCTCCTGCACCAGTTCCAGCTTTTGATACTCGTTATGATTATTATACAGGGGATCCAGACCAGACAACCACAGGTGGTGCACCAACTACACAACCAGGATATGGTCCAAATACTCGTACCGTTATGCAAATAAAGGTAGCAAGTGTATCTACGCCAGTGACTGCTACTGGTAAGCCAGTTGCTAGTATTAAAAGTATAAATAATGGTGCAAACTATACTGCTCCAATTACCAGTATTACTGATGGCGGTGGAACAGGCGCGACTGCAAATGCAACAGGTGTAGTTGATACTTTATCTATTGCAAGTCCAGGCACCGGATATACCGCAGCTCCTACTGTAACCATGACAGGTGGTAATGCAACAACTGTTGCTACAGCTAAAGCAACAATGTCTGTTTCACAGATTGGAATTTTAACACCAGGCGCCGGGTATACTGCTGCTCCTTCTGTAAGCATAGCAGGTGTTGCTAAAACTGTTGCTACAGCTAAAGCAACAATATCTGTCTCACAAATTGGAATTTTATCGCAGGGCACCGGATATACGTCTACCCCTATGGTAACTATTACAGATTCTGCTGGTGGTAAAGGCATAGGTGCCACAGCTACCGCTACAATAGATCCAATCAGCGGTAAAGTAACTACCATTAAGCTTGTTACTGCAGGAACAGGATACACATCACCAATTGTAACCTTAAATGGTGGTAAACCTAAAACGCCTGCTACTGCAAAAGTAACAGGCGTAGTTGACAACATTACGCTTGACACTGCAGGAATTGGTTACACAACACCTATTGTCACCCTAAACGGTGGTGGAGCTACAACTCCTGCTACTGCAAAAGTAACGGGTTCAGTTGACAATATTTCTCTTGTTACCAATGGTTCTGGCTATATTGCTGCACCTATTGTTAATTTTAATAGTGGTGGAGCTACTGCAAGCGCAACAATAAAGATTACCAGCTTCGTTATTACAAATCCAGGAAGTGGTTATACCTTTAATCCGACTGTCACTATTACAGATTCTGTAGGGTCAAAAGGTACAGGAGCAACTGCTTCTGCACAAATTATTACGGTTATGTCGATTATTAGTAAGGTACTTCCAAGTGCGTATACTGCATCGCAACATCCACTAATAGTTCCAAAAGGAGTTTATGCAAGAATTCAGTCTACTTCCTTAACATTTGCTCCAGTGGGTTCAACGGTGCCAATTAAGTTTGATTTACAGCCGAAAGCTATACAGGAGCTATTTGAAACTAATTATGGTCGTATGAATGCTACTATGGGTATGGAACTTCCAAATACAAATGTTACTACTCAGACTACAATTCCATATGGATATATCGATCCAGTTACTGAAATAGTAAGTGCCTATACTGACCCTCTAACTCCAGCATCATCAGATGGAACCCAATTGTGGAAAATTACTCACAATGGTGTAGACACTCATGCCATACACTTCCACCTGTTTGATGTACAAGTGATCAACAGGGTTGGTTGGGATGGAGCTATAAGACCACCAGATCCGAACGAGATGGGTATCAAGGACACTGTACGAATGAATCCTCTTGAGGATGTTATTATAGCTCTTCGACCTATTATTCCTAAGACGACATTTGGTGTACCAGACAGTATTCGTCCACTAGATGTGACTATGCCAATCGGGTCCACAGGACAGTTTATGGGAATCGACCCACTTACCAATAATCCCATCACCGTAACTAATCAATTATACAATTATGGCTGGGAATATATGTGGCATTGTCATATTCTTGGTCATGAAGAAAATGACATGATGAGACCTATTGCGGTAAAGGTCCCACATGTTAATCCAATTGCCTCTGTACTAAGCTTCGCGAGAACGGGTAAACTAGTCAATCTTACTTGGACGGATCCTACATCAGTAAGCAATCCGACTACCATGGGCAACCCAGCTAATGAGATTGGGTTTAAGATTGAGAGAGCAATTATAAATAAAAAAGGTAAAATTGGAGCTTATAAGCAGATAGCTCAGGCTCTTGCCAATGTGACTAGTTATGTTGACATCACTGCTAATAAAACTTCAATATATAGTTATAGAATCACTACTTTTAATGCCACTGCTGGTGTTATTTCCAATGCTATTACCGTATTACCAAAATAAAATTGTAAAAGGCCTGCAGATAATTTTTTCTGCAGGCCTTTTACTTTAATTCCTTAAGCAACAATAAAACATGCCAATATATTCGTAATGTGTACTAAAAAATAATTATTCAACATATTTTATTTACAGGAGCGTTAAATCATCACCTGCACTGTTTTAATGTCGTTAAAGGATGTGATTATTTGAGTATTAATATAAAGAAATGTATTTTACTCATAATGTGTATGCTTTTTTCTTTAGGCCTCTTTGGCTGTAAATACAGTTTTGATAAAAGCATTTTTATAAAAAGTAAACCAACCAATTATTATTATACCAATTTATTAATGAAGGATTTGTCTCTAGAACCACCTACTGAGCTTTATGCTCTATATATGAATTTTTATAAGAAGGAAGATTTTTCTAAAGAGGATTTAACTACATTCACTAATTTTTTTAATTCATTAAATGACGCTAGCTTCATAAATAAACCCGCGAACTTACCAGCTAAACCAATATACAAAATATTTTTAACCTTTAGTGAAAATAAATATATGATAAATATCTATAACGAAAAAACTATTTCAATATACCCATGGGATGGTAATTACAGCATGGATTACATTGATACAACTAAAATGTTCAAAGCCTATAATCTTTATGGACTATGCAAATACCTTATACCTAAGTAAAACATTTGCTTTTTACCCATCTAAGCCAATTATCAATATATAAAAAAGGGAATAAAAGTATTTATGCTTTTATTTCCTTTTAATCATCTATAAAAATAACAATTTAAAAATGCTAGTTATTTTGAAGCATTGTCTTCATTTGAATTATAGTTTTATTTAAAATCGGATGTATAACATAAGGTGCTATATCGCAAAGTGGCTCTAAAACAAACATTCGCTCCTGCATTCTTGGATGAGGTAATATTATTTCGTCTATTGAACTAATAACATTATCATACAATAATACATCCAAATCTATTGTTCTAGGACCCCATCTTATAACTCTCTCCCTTTTTAATTCCTTTTCTATAGATAACAGAGATCTTACAAGTTCTAATGGGCTCAAAAGTGTTTTCACTTCAACAACACAGTTTAAGAAGTCCTCTTGATTTAGATATCCTACTGGCTTAGTTTCATAAAACTTTGATGTTTTTGTTATTTTAGTATTATGAGAATTATTTATAAGCTCTAATGCATCTTTCACATTTTTCTCTTTGTCACCCATATTTGAACCCACGCCAATATATGTTATATGCCATTTTCTATCTATTTCTACCGCTGCATATTTAAGTGGCTTTCCAATTGGGGCCCAAGGTTTTTTAATTTTAACCTTTACTCTTTGAACTAAATCATAATTTAAGAGTATAAACTCAGCTAATTTTTCTGTAGCTTTTTCTATTAAATCATAGTTTTCCTTAGTAAATTCTTTTTCCACCAACTGGCAAAGCTCGCCATAATGAACAGTTTTCGTTATATCATCAGTGGTGCCTGCTTCTCTTAACCTAAGGAAAAGCTCCAATGAAATTAAGAAACGTTGTCCCAAGGTTTTTTCCTCTTGAAACACACCGTGGTGGGCGTAAACTTCTAAATCTTTTATGTACATTTTGTCCATAGAATTTTCTCCTTTATAGTTAAGTGTATTACCTTAACTTCTGAATATAGCATCTGATAAGACACAAACCCTTTTATTTTCTTTTATATCATGCACCCTTATAAATTCACAACCCTTCATTATTCCAATAGCTGTGGTTGCAAGTGTTCCCTCTAACCTATTGTTTACATCTAATCCTTGTGCAAATCCTATCATAGATTTTCTTGAAGTTCCAAGCAATACTGGGTACCCTAATGTATTCAGCTTTTCTAGGTTATTAATTGTTTTTAAATTATCGTCATAGCTTTTTGCAAAACCGATGCCTGGGTCCAATATAATATTTTCTTTTTTAACTCCTGCTTTTAGTGCAATTGATATACTTTCTTCTAAATCCTTTAATACATCTTCAATTAAATTATTGTAAATTTTATTGCCTCTATTATGCATTAAACAGCAAGGTACATTATATTTGGCAGCAACTATTGCCATATATGGGTCTTTCTTAAACCCCCATATATCATTAATCATATCTGCCCCTGCCTTAATTGCAATTTCGGCAACCTTCCCTTTATATGTATCCACAGAAATTGGAACACTCAGTTCCTTCTTTAAAGCCTCAATTATTGGAACTATTCTTTTAATTTCTTCTTCTTCACTAACTAATGAGTGCCCGGGCCTTGTAGATTCTCCTCCAATATCGATAATATCTACTCCTTCGGCCACCATTTTTTTTGCATGATTTATTGCTTCTCTTATATCATTAAATTTCCCTCCATCTGAAAAAGAATCAGGAGTAATATTTAAAATTCCCATTATGTAAGTTCTTTTACCTATCTCAAAATCTCGGTTTCCCATTTTCATAAATTTCCCCCTAAAAAAGTCTTAATCAATCCACACTTTAAATCATGAGTTGTTTTTTTCAATATGTTATCTTCAAATTTCTCTTATCTTTGGGCCATTTACAATCATCAATAGCGATGCAATGGACGCAATTTCTTGAAAGTTTGTCACACTTATATAATATGTCACTTAAACTATTAAAATCTTCAGAATCATTTCTATGATTGCTTATGGCCCCTATAATCTCATTTATTTCTCCATCAGTATATTTGCACTCCAGCAATATTTTTTTAGCAATAATCAGACTTGCAATATGATGTGGAGTCCCATTTTCATACTGCTCTCCACGACCTATATCATGCAAAAGTGCAGTTGCATAAATCATATACTTCGGTGTTTTAAAATTATTTTCTAAACTCATTATATACATAAGTCTTGCCACATCTAAAAAGTGTTGCATATCATGCAAGCAGAATTTTCTATGTTTTTCTAATTCTCCTATCTTCTTTAAATTATAAACAAAGCTAGGATTTTCGATAATAAGATTTATTTTATCATTCATTAAATTATTATTTATGATTTCCACCTCTTTAGAGTAGTGTTTATTGCTTATAATAACATATTATATCAAATATTCTGCACAAAATCATTTAGATTTAAATATTTTTACTTTGAGGCATAATTACAAAATAATAATTATTTATTATGAACCCCTTTATATATTGACCAATATTGGTTAAAATAGTACTGGGCACATGTATATAGACGAGTCTAGTATAGACTAGGCTAGTATAAACAAGTTTACTGACTTGTTATTTAAATGTGTTTTATGTTAAACAATAAATTTGAGGTGATTATATGTACAATCGAGGTGATTTCCATCTTCATACAAATGCATCTGATGGAAAACTAAGTCCTAAGGAACTAATTCATGAAGCTTCTCTAAATGGTTTAGATATTATTGCAATAACAGATCATGATACTACAATAAACATTGAACAAGGAATTAAAGATGGTATAAGTGAAAATATAAGGGTAATTCCAGGTATAGAACTATCTACTACCCACAATAATGAGAGCATTCATATTTTAGGTTATTTTAAAGATGATAAATATAAAGATGTTGATTTTCAAAATTTCTTAAAGGATATAGATGATTTTAGAATATTTAGAGCAAAAAAAATAATAGAAAATCTAGATATATTTTTCAACATAAAATTAGATTACCAAAATGTTTTAGATGTGGCTCAAGGTGTAATAGCTAGGCCTCATATAGCTAAAGCCATTATAAATGCCGGTTACAAATATGATTGGAAATATATATTTGATAATTTTCTTTCAAACGATAGCCCTGCATATGTGCACATTAAAAGAATTTCAACAGCCGATGGTATAAATATATTAAAAAAAGTTAATGCATTAGTTGTACTTGCACATCCCGTACTAATTAAAAAATCATCTATAGATGAGATGTTAAGCTTTGATTTTGATGGCATTGAAGCAGTCTATCCAATAAACACAAAAAAACAAAAGACTCTTCTAAAATTAAAAGCTAAAGAATATAGCAAGTTTATTACTGCAGGCTCAGATTTTCATGGAATTTCAACGTCAGACACAGGTCATGGTCTTGTTGGTTCAGTTTTCTTAAGCCATGAGGAACTAAATATCTTCGTAAATGCATTAGACTCATAAAACTTTCTCTGAAAGTCATATTTTACATTGTATTTTTTACATTTAAAAATATAAAGAAAGTGTATATTACGTAAACTGAATTCGAACAAGCGTTAGTAATTCTTAGATGATTTTATGAAAGATACGTTAAGAAAAGTACATGTTTGAGCTAGCGAGTTTGTACTTTTTAGTATCTTTTAATAAAATCAGCTTAGAATTACTCAGCAAAGTGAGATTCAGTTGTAGTAATATACACTTTCTTATTCTATATTTCTAATAGAAAAGCTTCATATGCTTTTAGAGCCTCGTATATATCTGCTTTACTTGCAATTTCCCATGGTGCATGCATGTTATGAAGAGGAACTCCTGAATCAATAACCTGCATACCATACTCAGCTAAAATATAAGCTATAGTACCGCCGCCGCCTTGGTCCACTTTTCCAAGTTCTGATGTTTGCCATGATACATTATGTTTATCCATTATAGTTCTAAGTTGTGCAATAAATTCTGGATTTGCATCGTTGCATCCACTTTTCCCGCGAGCTCCGGTATACTTATTTAAAACTATTCCTTTTCCAAAATATGCAGCATTACGTTTTTCCATAACTGATGGGAAGTTTGGATCATATGCGGCACTTACGTCTGAAGATAACATTTTAGAATTTGCCAATGCCCTTCTCACTTTTAAGTCACTATATTTACCCGTTAAGTTAACAATTTCTGCTACTGTATTTTCAAAGAATTTTGATTGCATTCCTGTTGCACCAATACTTCCAACTTCTTCTTTATCAACAAGTAAAACAATACAAGTTTTGTCTGTTTTCTTAATATTCATTAATGCTTCATAAGATGTGTACGCACAAACTCTATCATCTTGTCCATAAGCCATAACCATACTATTATCTAGTCCATAGTTTCTAGCTCGCCCTGCAGGTACTACTTCGAGTTCTGATGATACAAAATCTTCTTCATCTATATCATATTTAGCGTTTAAAAGTCTTAATATATTTAACTTAACTCTGTTTTTAGCATCTTTATCCTCGATTGGTATACTCCCCATAAATACATTTAAATCTTCACCTTCAATACCTTTGTCTAAAGTCTTTTTCATTTGCTCTGCTGACAAGTGAACTAAAAGATCTGAAATCCCAACTACTGGTTCTTTTTCATCTTCTCCTATTACTACATTCACTACTGTTCCATCTTTCTTAATAACAACGCCATGTATAGCTAAAGGCAATGTAACCCATTGATACTTCTTAATCCCACCATAATAATGTGTTTTAGCTAATGCTAAATCTGAATCCTCATATAATGGATTTTGTTTTAGATCTAGTCTTGGTGAGTCAACATGCGCACCTAAAATTTTAAAACCCTTTTCAATAGGCTCAGACCCAATTAAAAATAATGCTAAAGTTTTGCCCATGCTATTCGCGTAAACTTTATCACCAGCCTTTAATTTTGTATCACTATTTATATAAGTTTCAATGTCTTTGTAACCATTTTTTTTAGCTAAAGTAATAAACTCAGCAACGCATTCTCTTTCAGTTTTGCATTTTGACATAAAATCTATATAATTGTCAGATAGTGAAAATACTTTTTCAAAATCACTTTTATTATATTTGTCCCAAGCTAATTCATATTTTTTTTCTAGATTTTTAACAACAGGCGTAATTTTCTCTACTTTTTTAACATCAGACATATTTTTTTCCTCCCTAATGATAATTGTTTTCTACGTTTACTATTCTACTAAATCTTTCCTTAAATTACAAACATAAAAACTTCTTTTAAAAAATCAACAGTCTTGTTAATCCATTTTCCAACTTATTCATTACGTGCTTTATTTACTTCCTCGATTCTCATATTTATAGTTTCTACAGGTGTTATCTTAGAATTTAAACTATATCGGTAATTAGCTGCAGCTGCTTCAATAATCACTGCTATATTTCTACCTGGCCTAATAGGCAATGTTATTTTTCTAAGAGGCACACTTAATATCTCCATAAATTGATTATCTATGCCAAGTCTATCATATTCTTCACTCTCGTCCCATTGAGTAAGTGAAATAAACAAACTAATAGTCTTAGTATTTAGAACGGAACTCATACCATAAATTGCAGGGATATCTATTATCCCCATACCTCTGACCTCTAGCATGCCTGAAGTTATGTATGGACAATGTCCAAGTAACATACCATCAATTTCTTTAATATCTACTGCATCATCTGCAATCAGCCTATGGCCCCTCTTTATTAGTTCCAAAGCACATTCACTCTTACCTATTCCACTTTCTCCACTCAATAATATTCCTATACCATAAACATCTACTAGAACACCATGAAGCCTAGTTTCTGGAGCTAGCTTAGTATCCAAGTAATTTGTAAGCTTGCTAATAAATCTTGATGAGATTGATTTTGTTCGTAGAAGCCAACGTCCATTTTCCTGGGCTGCCTTCACAATTTCCACGTGAGGCTGCAAATGTCTGGTTAATATAACACAGGGTGTGTCTAATTTAAAATATTTGTTTAATCTTTTCTTTCTAAGGTCTGGTTCCATGCATTCTAAAAAACTCCACTCTGCCATACCTATTAATTGAACTCTCGTATTATCAAAATATTCGTAAAAGCCTGCAATTTGAAGACCAGGTCTATTAAAATCACTAACAGTAATTAATTTTTTCTTGTCTCCTTGTGCTAGAACTTCTAAATTAAAATGCTCTATTAATTCATCTATTGTAACAACAGCCATTATAGCTCCCCCTTTCAACTACTTTATAAATTCATTTTTATTTTGTTAATGTCTCTAATGTATTTATTATACTTTTTTAATTGTATCTAATTGTGCTTTGAAATTTCTTTTAACATTGTTTATATATTTTTGTCTTAATTCTTGTTGCTCTATTTTCTCTTCCTCTGTGAGTCCCTCTTCTTTACTTTTCTTATAAAGACAATTTACTCTGCTCGTTAATTCATCCATATTCATATTACCACTCCTATACTATTTTCAACTTTTTTATTATAGCAAAATGTTTTTTTCATAAAAAATAGAAATCATGCATATGCTACTTTTTATAATTATATCACAAGAAATTTAAGACTTTTTTCGTCATTTACATATAATTACAAATAGGTTTGTTCAACATCTCCATGCACTTTCATGGTATATTTTACCATATTGTTCTTGTTTATTTAAAGAAATTATAGTTTATTTTGTAATTTTTTATATTTTAATGACTAATAAAAAATTTAACATGTATAGAATAATATGGTATTATGTATTTATTCCACAAAAACAAAAAGTCAGGAGAAGGGGTAAATTAAATGAATATTAAACTAAGAATTTTAAAAAAAGAATTAGAATCATTAAGAGCAATTTTACATTTTCTACTGAATTTTAATAAACCCACAGACAAAATAGTTGTATCATGCAGTCAACAACTAGATGAAGTCATAGTTAAATATCAGAAAATTAAAGCCACTTTAAAAAAAGTGGCTTAATAAATCCACATAACATCATAACAATTACTTTAGAGATCTAATTCCATTAATATATCATCAATTTCCATATTAACATCTTTAGAATAAAAAACTACTGCGAATTCATTAAATTCATATTCATCTTGTGATATATCACACCCAATAAATTCGTATTCAATATCAAGTTTCTCAGTACATTCTTCCATAATATCTTCAACATTATCTGCTGCAATATCACTTAAATATGGCAGAAAAAATTCTTCATACCAATCTTCTTTTTCTAGTTTAAAATCTCCTTCTTCATTTGCATAAGCTGTAGCTGCTTCAATTTCTACATTATCATAATAATATTTAAATTTAAGAGCTATAGTTTCTTTTTTATATTCAATTTCAGCTATCTCACTTAGGCCATTTTTATTTAAAAAATTTATTATATATTGTTTATTCAAAAAAAACCCCTCCATAGTGTCTGTAAATTATCCATCATAATTTTATGATTACATAAAATTGTTGAAATACATTTGTTTTATAATAATATTATTTAATATATCAATTATTATATTCGCTTTATTTGAAATATTTTTAATTTCGTATAAAAAAAAAGAAAAATTTCACTTTTTAAGTGAGATTTTCTTTTTTATTATTCAAATACCTTAAATCAGTTTTCTAAATAAGTTTTTATTTTAAAATTTGTAAATAATCTTCCACAAATTTGTCTGCTTTCTCATATTCAGCTTCACTAGGAACAAAATTGAATTTTAGTCCCTCTTCTACTACTTTAAATTTTAAAGATTTTAATCTTTGTGTAAGCATAGGAGTTCCTTCTCCACTCCATCCATATGAGCCGAAAGCAGCTGCTGCTTTACCTCTATTGATTATAGGGCATACAAGAGATAGAACATCCCAAGCAGGCTTTACAGCATCTTGATTAATGGTAGGAGAACCAATCATAATACCAGAAGCTTTTTCAATCAATCCAACAATATCACTTAAATTCATAGATGTAATTTCATGAGCCTCAGCCTTTATTCCAGCCTCGTTTATTTTCTTAGCCAAATATTCACCCATATTTTTAGTATTATTATAAGCGGAAACATAAAAAATTTGAACATTCTTTTCTTTTATTTCATAAACTTTAGCCCATTCTCTATAAAGGTCTATATACTTTTTAACATCATTTATATGTATAGGACCATGACTTGGTGCTACCATATCTAATTCTAAATCTTTAATTTTATCCAGTCCCGAATTTACAAACTTTTTAAAAGGTCCCATTATAACCTCAAAATAGTATTTCATTTCATCAAAATAATCACCTGAGCAATCATCAGTTATACATTTAGTTGGCGAATAGTGACAACCCATTACATCACAAGTAAATAATATTTTTTGTTCCTTAACATATGTAAATATTGTATCTGGCCAATGTAGATTTGGTGCAGAAATAAATTGTAATGTGTTTTTACCAAGTGAGATGTCTTCACCTGCCGGTATATTTTTAAATTCTATGTTGGCAATTTGTCCCAAATATTTTATAGCAGCTCTAGATCCAACAACAGTAGCTTCAGGATAAGCTTCGATTAACTTTCCTAAAGAACCACTATGATCCAGTTCAGTGTGTTGTACAATTATATAATCAACTTTTTTCTCTCCAATAACACCTTTTATTTTACCTAAAAATTCTTCGAAAAAGCCATCCTTAACAGCATCTATTATAGCAATTTTTTCATCATCAATTAGATATGAATTATATGTAGTTCCTTTCTTTGTCTCCATTATAATATCGAATACCTTAAGGTTAGGGTCATTTACACCAATCCAATAAATATTGTCTTTTAACTTTGTTGTTTCCATTTTAACAATCCTCCTTATAGCTCTTTTGTAGAAACCAATTATCTGCCTATATACTTATATGATTTTAATTGTTTTATGTATTATCTTATGTATAATATATTTTACCACATTTGCCAAAAGCGTTCAACTAATAATAGTTATTATTTAATATGTTTTATAAGTTTCTCTAAGTTCCATACTTTATAGTTTGTCATTTAAACATAAAAATATTCTCTAAAATCTTTATCAGTTAATTTTTCTTACTTTATATACTTGAAAATTCCTCATAACAAATTATCTAATTCTTTAATAATAAAGTTTCATCATCATATACTATAATATCATGAACTTTTAGGAGGTATTTATGAAAATTTTAATAACTGGTGCAAAGGGTAATATTGGAACTTATTTTTGTAGCGCCTTGTCAAAATTGCATACTATATATGGTTTAGATAAAGATGAACTTGACGTAACAGATAAAATAGCTACTGAGAAAACCCTGAATCTATTAAAGCCTGACGCTGTAATCCATACAGCAGCTATAACAAATAAATATATTTGTGAGTACAATGAAGCTTTAGCCTATGGCGTAAACACTATTGGAACTTTAAACATTTCTCATTGTTGTAATTTGCTTAATATACCCCTTATATACCTGTCTAATGCAGATGTATATGGTGATAATAAAACATCCCCCTACAGGGAAGTTAATGACTGTACTCCATTAAACACATATAGCAAGAGTAAATTAGGGGGGGAAGAATTAATCCAAACTATTTGTGAAAAATATTTTATTATCCGCACCTCAAACATATTTGGTGGAAATGATTGTTTTGTGCAAAAACTAATAAATGGTAAACATACATCAATTTATCTATTTTCAAATCCTACTATTTGTATAACTCATATTGAAGATTTAACTTCAGTACTTCAAAGGCTTCTAGCTACTGATAAGTATGGGATATATAACTATACTAATGAAGGCTATTTGTCAAAATCAATGTTAATAAAGAGTATAATAGAATTTGGTAATCTTAACGTTCCATTGATTGTAAGCTCAGATAAACTTTTATCCAATATCATTAAAGAATCCAAATATACCTGCGTGGATAGTACCCTTATAAAAGACTCCCTTAATATTGAAATTCCATCTTGGAATGATAGGCTGAAATCTTATATTAATGAATGCCTTGAGATTTAAACAATAAAGGTTTTCATAAATTATGCTATAACAAAAAGTATATATCGCTAGAAATGCATTCACTTCACCAAGTAATTCTAAAATTTATTTTATTTCCAGCTGCTAAAAAACATAAACTCGCTATCGCTCAAACATATGTTTTTCTGTACGCATCTGCAAATAAAATAAATCAAGAATTGCTAAGGCTAGTTCAAATGCATTTTACGCAATACATACTTTTGTTAGCATAATCAAGAAAAATATTTTATTTTAAAATAATCATGAAGGTAAAATTTCTTAATCAAATTTCATGTTTCGAGTTTGGTTGCAAGGCACGCAGGAGAGCTCCCATGCTTTATTATATATTAACTAAATTTTTCATACTCAAATCTAAGACCCTAAAAGAATGAGTCAATGCCCCCACAGATATATAATCAACTCCGCAGCTTGCTACGCTCATAATATTATCGAGAGTTATATTTCCAGATGCTTCAATTATTGCTTTTTTATTTATTATCCCTACTGCTTTTTTCATATCTAGCTCGTCCATGTTATCCAGCATTATAATATCTACCTTAACTTCTAGAGCTTCATTAATTTGCTTTAAAGATTCAACTTCAACTTCAATCTTTTTAACAAATGAAACATTCGCACGTATAATATTAACTGCCTCTTTTATTCCTCCAGCAGCACTTATATGATTTTCTTTTATCAGCACACTATCAGAAAGATTATATCTATGGTTACAACCTCCACCAATTTTTACAGCATATTTTTCAAATATCCTCATGTTAGGTGTAGTTTTTCTTGTATCCAAAATTTTAACTCCACTACCAACTAATTTATCTACATAAGTTTTAGTTAAAGTAGCAATGCCGCTCATTCTTTGAAGATAATTTAATGCAATTCTTTCACCTGTCAATATATGTTTTGTATTACCACTTACTTTTGCAATACACTCCCCACCCTTAACTATATATCCATCATGTTTTAAAAATTCTGTATTAACCTCTCCGAGTATTTTAAAAACCCTCTCAAATACAGGAAGTCCAGCAATTACTCCATTTTCTTTAGCTATTAACTCAACACTACAATTACATCCATCATTTATAATAAATTCCGTTGTAATATCGTTTTGAGGTACATCTTCTTTTATTGCATCTATAATAAGCTTATCAATAATTAACCAATTCATTCCTTATTCCCTCTCCCATTCTCTTAAATTTATCTATAATTATAGTTTTATTAATTTCGCTATAATTTCTAAGGGTATTTATGTCCTTTATATTTTCATAGTTTGAAGCATTAATATCTTTATAATCTAAATTAGTAATATCACTTATATACTTATTTATAAACTCAGAAGCCCTTCTAGAAAAAACCAAGGCTTCTAGTAATGAGTTACTTGCTAACCTGTTTGCTCCATGTACACCTGTGCAACTCACCTCACCACAAGCAAATAAATGTTCCATAGATGTTCTAGAAAATAGGTCAACAGCGACTCCTCCCATATGATAATGTTGTACTGGTGTTACTGGTATTTTATCTTTGGTAATGTCTATGCCGCTCTCCAAACATCTTTTATAAATCCCTGGGAACCTATTTATAATATACTCCCTACCCTTAAAAGAAATATCCAAAAACACATATGGTTTACTCGACTTTTCTTCTTCATCATAAACTGCCCTTGCAACTACATCTCTTGGTAAAAGTTCATCAACAAATCTTTTGCCTTGCTGATTTAAAAGTTTGGCACCTTCACCTCTTAGTGACTCCGATATAAGAAATTTCTCACTATTCTCATTCTCGTCATATAAAGCAGTTGGGTGAAATTGCACATAGTCTAAATTAGAGGTTTTAATATTATGTCTTAGTGCAATAGCTATTCCATCCCCAGTTAAACCTCTCCTGTTAGTTGAATTTCTAAATAGACCTCCAATGCCACCTGTTGCTAAAATAGTTTCTTTAGAATATATATTTATTCTCTCTTCGCCCTTTGTGACTATTCCTCCACAACATATATCCTTTTCAATAATAATATCAAGCAAAGTAGTATTTTCAAATATTCTAACATTTTCTTTAGTTTTAATTACCTTTAATAAAGATAGAAAAAGCTCTTTCCCAGTTTCATCCTTATGATAAACAATTCTATTGATACTATGCGCACCTTCTTTTGTATATTTCAATTCTCCATTTTCTAGTTCAAAGCTAACTCCATAGTCTTTTACTTTATTTACATTATCTATTGATTCATATACCAAGGTTTTTACAGCTTGCTTGGAATTTTTAAATTTTCCTGCTTTTAGTGTATCTTGCACGAATAGATCAAAATCCTTTTCATCTCTAGCTACTGATATTCCTCCTTGAGCTAAAGAAGTATTGCATTCTTCTACCAAATTTTTAGTTATTAAAAGTATATTTAAGTTTTTGTCTAAATTCAATGCGGCATACAAACCAGCTGCCCCTGTTCCTACTATTAAGACATCTACAGAAATATCCATAAAATCACCTCGCCATTTCATGCATAACACTAAGACATTTGTGCGCTGCTAGTCTTATATCTTCTTCTACCGTTACTTCATGCTGTTTATAAAGAAGACTTTTGTAAACATCATCTAGAGTATTTCTCTTCATACTGCAGCATGTCATAGGTGTCTTTGGTGTTATAAATTTCTTATTAGGATTTTTATTTTTTAAATCGTAAAGTATACCTTCTTCTGTCACAATCATATATTTCTCTCCATCGCCCTGAGTAGCAAATTTAATTATATCTCCAGTGCTTCCTATAAAATCAGCTAATTTTCTAATTTCTCTATTACACTCTGGGTGAACTAAAACTTTTATATGTTTATCTGCATTTTTAACTTCAATGATCTCTTCTGCACTCACAAATTCATGTACGCGACAAAACCCATTCCATAAAATCATATTCTTTACATGAGCTTTTTCATTTATATATTCACCTAAATTTTTATCTGGTATAAAAATTATTTCATCACTATTTAAGTTATTAATTATTTTTAATGCATTTGAAGAAGTACAGCATATATCACTTTCTGCTTTGACTTCTGCTGTGGAATTTATATAACATACAACTTTTGCATTTGGGTGTTGTTTTTTAAGCTCCCGAACATCCTCTCCATTAATCATATCTGCCATAGTACATCCAGCCTCTATATTGGGAAGTAACACTGTTTTTTCTGGTGACAGTATTTTTGCACTCTCAGCCATAAACTTTACTCCACAAAATACTATAGTCTGCTGGCTACATTCTTTGGCTATTTTACTAAGATAATAGGAATCTCCTACAAAGTCAGCTATCTCTTGAATATCATCGTTTTGATAGTAATGTGCTAAAATCAAAGCATTTTTTTCTACCTTCAATTGCTGAATCTTCTCTTTTAACTCTTGCATTTGCAAATTCACCTCTCCTTATATGTATATACTAGTGTATATACATCAGCATTCCATATTATATTAACATTTGTGTAATAAAATATCAATATGTAAAAAAAATAAAAGCCTAGGGTATGATTTTATAATCATACCCTACGCTTTTTAAATATCATTTCTAATATAATATTATTATTCTGGAATTAGTTCATACATTTCCTCAGCTCTAGACATATATAATATTCCATCTAAATGGTCAATTTCATGACAAAAGGCTCTTGCTAATAACCCAGTTGCCTCATATGTTACTGGTTTTCCTTTAATATTCATTCCTTCAACAGTAACATTTGTAGGTCTAAATACTTCACCTTCATATCCCAAATAGCTTAGACAACCTTCATTATCCTTTTCATTACCAGACTGAGCTGTAATTTTAGGATTTATAATAATTATTGGATCCTCCTCCTCTTCACCTAAATCAATTAAGACAACTCTTTTTAAAATACCTATTTGAGGAGCGGCCAAGCCTATTCCATTCCCCTCATAAAGAGTATCCATCATATCGTCAACTAAGTTTAAAATCCTTTTGTCTATTTTTTCAACCTTCTCGCAAATTGTATTAAGACGTTTGTCTCCATATTGCAAAATTTTTCTAACTGCCATGTTCATTCTCCTTTTCCTTATATTAATTGCCTTACGCAATAAATTTTAGTTATATACACCATATATTCTATTATAAATAACTGATTTCATCAACATAATTTTTCATAAAAAAATAAGGCATCCTAAAAGACACCTTATTTTTACCAAATTTACATATTAATAAAATAAGATATATCTGTTATGTTTTCAGCTTCACTCATATCAAAAATCAAATAAAATTCGCCTTCAATTATTTGCCCATCGCCTAAAAACTTAATAATGTCTATCTTGAAGTTCTCTAAATGATAATCCGTGTAAGGTAATTCTATATCACCTTTTCTTTGAGAATCCTTTAAATATCTTTCAAAGTTTTTACTAGAATCTCTTAAAAGAAAATCAGGCATATATTTTTTCTTGTTAAACTGCAAATAATCAAACTTAACAATTTCTTTTAAAATTCTATTATCAAAGTGGAGATATTCATCATTAAACTCTAAAAATATTTTATAATAATCCACAGATGATATACTTCTACTTAGATAACCTTTATCATAAAAAAACGTACCTAAGCTTAAATAAAAATCAAATACATTTTCAAAATGAGGGATAAAGTATTTTAATATAGTTTTAAATTTACCAGAATTATAGTATTTATCCACTACCTCTTCAACTCTTTTTAAAAGAATGATTTCCTCATAACTAATATCGCTTGTCTTTAAGATCTCATAAGGTGGATATGGAGCATATACCATCCCCCATTTTTCCACTTCATCTTTCATCGGAGCACCTTTTAATATTTTCAAGAATCCAAGTTGTATTTCATCAGGCTCTATTGTGTACAAATCATTAAAAGACTTTTTAAATGATTTAAGATTTTCGCCTGGTAGTCCTGCAATTAAATCTAGATGCTGCTTTATATTGCCATACTTATTTAGCTGAACAACCTGCTTTTTTATATCCTCAAAAACTACAAATCTGTTTATGTTTTTTAATACTTCATTATTTGTAGTCTGCACTCCAACTTCAAATTGGAACCTACCCTTAGGAGCTTTTTCTAAAAGTTTAAGTTGCTTATCATTTAATATATCTGCTGAAATTTCAAAATGAAAAGTGGTTTCGGTATCTATACTCATTAAATATCCCCAAATACCCATAGCGAATTCATCGTTGCAATTAAAAGTTCTATCAACAAATTTTATAAGTTTCACTTTTTTATCTATTAAAAACTTCAAATCCCTTTTAACCCTTTCTAAATTCATGAACCTAACTCCACGTATAGTTGAAGAAAGACAGTATTTGCAGTTGAATGGACATCCCCTTGATGATTCATAATATATTATTTTATTGTTTAAATCATCATCCTTATTATAGGGGAACACAATGGTATTTATGTCCATAAGTTTTCTTTTTCCCCCATAAAATATTTGACCATTTTCTTTATAGTACAAGCCCTTAACATCTTTAAGGCTAATATTCCCTATCATACATTTTATAAACTCTCTAAAAGTTTCTTCTCCTTCTCCCTCAATTAAATAATCTGATAGACTATCTTTTAAATAATTTTCACTATCAAAGGATACTTCTGGTCCTCCATATAACAATTTTATATTATTATCTATAAGTTTGATTAAATTAGATATCTGTTTAACATAATATTTATTCCATATGTAACAAGATAAAACGACTATATCTGCTTTCTCTGATATAATTTCTTGAACAATTCTTTCTACTCTGTCATTTATGGAAAACTCTCTTATAAGAGACTCATAATTTAGATCCTCAGTAAAGGCTTTTAAATATCTAATTGCAAGGTTACTATGTGTAAACCTCGAATTTACTCCAACTAACAATACTTTCATTTTTACTTCCTTTCTTAGCTCATCTATAAAACATGTTATCACAAATCTTCAATTGCATCCAAAAATTCTGAGGGCATAATGAAAATATACCCTCTATCTTTATGCTTTTTTTAAACCTTTCTTCTTACATATCATATAATAAACATTGTCTGAATTTTTAAGTGTTACTATTTCAAAATAAGGTAATAAAATTTTCTTTGTATTTTCTTTAGAACTATCTTTAAATATATTTAAGTCTATTTTGTTTATTTGTTTTGTGTTCTTATCCGGTAACACAATCTTTATTTTCGAATTAAAAATTTTAGCAAACCCTTTATCTATATCCCATATATATAACAAACCATCTGTTTTTAAAAATTTATATATATCTCCAATCAATTTACTTTTACTTTGTGTGAATTTTACATCACTTAAAGTAAAAAACAGTGCACAGCTGTCATATGTCCCTTCTTCAATTGCTCTTTTTTCATCCTTACCCTCTATATAATCTATACTACTGGTATCATCATTATATTGTTTGTAGATATTATATATAATTCCATTGTTAGAAAAACCTATATCCAACAAATTACCTTTGAAAATTTCTTTCTCTAAATTTATAAATACCTCCCTTTTCAATTGCTAATCTCCCTCCCCCATATATAATAAAATCTTATGAGTTTTCACTTATTTTATTTATTCTTCAAAAACAAAATAATTCCTTTAAAATAAAGGAATTATTTTTTAATTTCATTGTAAAAATCTAACATTAACCCCGCTGTTGTCTTTTGTGCTCTCTGAACTATAAGGGTAGATACTTTCTTATATTTATCTTCCTTGTTTTTTATGTTTGCATTAGCAATATGAGTGTTACTCGCAAAAATAGCATTATTCTTTATATAGTCTTCTACATTATCCTGTCTTATTATTTCATTATAGATAGGAAAAGAATAATCACTCATTAATCTGCTTATAATCCAAAGCTCGAAGTTCCTATGATTTTTCAGAAGTTTATTGTTTACATGTTGAGGCACAGTGGCATCTTGTACTAAATGACACGCTGCTCCAAAATAAAACAGTGCTTGCCTTGAATCCCCTGCTTCTATAAATCTTAAAGCACATTTATAATATTTATCAAATTCAGCTAAGGCATTTGAAAATCCATAAAGACCTGTGCCCTTTCTATAATGATAAAAATGATTCGAACTTTTAAAATCCTGATCTGCCCAAGTAACCCCATTATTTAGTTCATTTATATGTCCTTTGTAAAAACTATTAACTTCACTGTATCCCTGATTTTTTAATATTTCGATGGCTTGAATATTTATAAATTTATGAACTATACATTGAGTTTTCATAATCTTTTTTTTAATTGGATTTACTGTTACCATTAATCCTTTTAAAGTTTTTCCATAAGTATATTCAAATCTTTTCTTCAAACTGTTCACCTCTTAATTTAGTATACGCTAAATATGCTTTAAAAGCATATTTGAATTTCTCTTAATAATATCTACTTACTATATTCTAGTTCTTTTTTCTCAAACCGACAAGTATACTCGCTATTAGAGTTACCACAATCACTAACAAATAATAAGTAAACCTCTGTATAACCCTACTGTTATCAATGTTCTCGTTTTTCTTTATGCTAATTAGATATCCACTTTTGGAATCTAACACAATTAAATCATTAAAAAATTTCATGCTTGATATATTTGTATCGCTTCCAAACTTTACTACTTCTTTGAGTGCACCGATTTTTTTCAAACTATATATACTATTATCATTCTTTTCGTAGAAATATATACAGTCTGTATCTCCTACTATTCCTGTTTTATCAATTGCTAAACTTACTAAACTATCCACTGCTTTATGTTGATAAATTGGTGCAGGTGGATTTGTTGTAGGTTGATTATCTAAAATAAATGGTATTGAAGCATTCAACGAATTTTTAAATTTAGGTGATATTATTGGATCCCCTCCAGCATAATCTGGAAAACCGTACCAAACATTTTTTTTGATTTGATATATATAATCGCTATCTCCCTTTACGGGCCTTAATCCCCTATCCTCCATTCCTCCCACACTAACCAATAATTTTCCTTCACTGTTAAAATCCATTCCCTTCATATTTCTTATACCCCAAGCAAAGTTTCCTTGTGTCCCAGTTTTAAGATTATAAATTATTATGGATGAATTTCCAATCAAATGTTGTGTTATCATTTGTCCCTTCAAATTCCTAGTTTGATAGGAAACAAATGCTCCTGTTTTATTTTCTCCAAAACCAGTCCCTTTTATAGTTAAGCTCTTTGGAGAAATATCATGATTTTGAGGAAACTCATCTAGCCACTTATTGTCCGGACCTACCACTCCTGAATTTGTTGCGGCACCTATTGTCACAAATAAGTAATCCTCATTTATTCGAATCAAACTACTATTATAGTCTCCATAATTAGGTATATTCTTAATTATTACTTTGTTTTCTTTTGATATTATATTATATGAATATACGAAGGCACCAGATGCATAATATAATATTTTATTGTTATAATCCAAACTAGTTATACTTAGCTTCTTATTTGTAAATATATTATAGGCCCTGCCAGCTTTATCTATGTACTGTACTCTATCTTTGAAAGCTACATAATAGTTTCCTTCATTGTCTTTAGTAAAATCTACTGCATTACTTAATCCCTTCAACAAAATTTGTGATTTTAAAACATCAGTTTTCATTGTAACCTTATATTCTTTAAACGAACTTTTTAATGAAAATAGTGCAAAAGCCATTGCAGCTAGAATAACTATTAATCCAATGGTCTTTTTCATACTTCCCCCCTAAATTATAAATGCTCTAATTTATATATATTTATATAGATTAGAGTATATGTATTAATATCTATTAAAGTATTGTAATTTTTTCATTATTAATTTAAAAACAAATATGATTTTATATTTTCATGTTCCCTAAAGAATATAATCATAAAACTTCACATACTAATTATTAATAACTGTTATCTATAAACGTTAAGATTAAGGGGGACACTTTCATTGATTAAAGATAACTTCTACAGAGACTCAATAATACTCACGGTTTCAAATTTAATAGCAGGAATACTTAGATTTATGTTTTCCATTTTACTTTCAAAAAAATTAGGGGCAGAAGGCATGGGGTTATATAGCTTAGTAATGCCTATATACGATTTATTCATTTGCCTTATTTGTGGTGGTATGGTAACAGCTATTTCAAAAGAAGCTTCATCCTATTATGGATTAAATGATTATGGTAACTTAAATAAAACTATACATACATCCCTAGTTTTTGATTGTGCATTTGCAATTATAATAACAATTTTAGTTTTTGTTTTTTCACCATACATTAGTACATATATAATAAAAGATCAAAGAACACTTTACTCCCTTTGGGTTATTTGCCCCGCTTTAATCTTTGTTGCTCTTTCCTCTATATATAAGGGTTATTTCTATGGCATCTCTAATGTTAAAGTACCCGCAATAATAGATATTGTTGAAAAAACTGTAAGAATGGCCATAATACTTGGAATAATAAATTTCTTTGCATTAAAAAATGTAACAGCTACAGTAACTGCTACATATATATCATTATCCATTGGAGAACTTATAAGTTTTATTTTACTATTCGCCTTCTATGAAAAAAGTAAAAATAAATTTAAAGGTACCCTTAAGAAAACTGAAGGTAGAGCTCAACTTTTATTTAATGTACTTGTTGTTTCATTCCCATTATGCATAAATGGCTTTTTAAATACTGTGATTTCTGCCTTATCCACATTAATTATACCAGGTAGACTAGTCTATGCAGGTTTAGAGTATACTGAAAGCCTAGCCTTAATAGGTAAATTTTCAGGTATGGCAATGAGCATTGTATTTTTTCCTTTTATTATTGTAATGTCCATGGCAACCATGTTAACTCCGGATATTTCTAAAAGTATTAGTAAAAATGATTTTAATAGTTTAGAACATAGAATCATAGAAGTTATAAAAATTTCGTTTTTACTAGGTGTTTCAACTATGATTATATGTTTATGTATAGGAGACTCCCTGGGGAAATTATTTTTTGACAGATATGACCTAGGCATTTACATACGTATTGCTGCTTTGAGTGCACCATTTATGTATATGTCTGGTTCAACCTTTGGAATCTTAAATGGACTTGGGAGGCAAAAGGATCTTTTAATAAATTCCGTAGTGACCTCAATTCTTGAACTTATCTTGTTATATGTATTATTAGGTATTCCAAGTATAAACATTTTAGGCTACGGCATAGCTCTTCTTATAACATCTATTGCAAGCTTTATTATGAATATCCTTTCAATTAAAAAATCCTGTTACATACAGTTTCCAATGAGTGAAATCATAATGGATATTTGTCTTAGCATACTCTTATATTTCATATTAAGAATTTTAAGTAATGTTATACCCGACTCTATTTTTATCACTAAAAACGTAGTAATAATTGCTACTGGCTTCTCTCTATTATTAGTTTCTCTAATTCTCACAAAAAACTTTAACAAGTCTAAATCTTAATTATTATGGAAGGTGGTGTTCATTTGCACCGACCGTTTTATTAATAAGCCTTAGACTTGTTTAAATTTCTACCTAATTCTATTTAACATAGACTTAGGTATGAGTTTCGTAATCTTACGTGGAAATACCCCTAAATCCTCTTTAGTTATCCCACCTATGAGCACTAATATGAAGAAATAAGTAACTATTGCTAAGGTCATAGAAACAATTATAGCTAAAGCATTAGCAACATATCCTTCTTTAATAAAACTAAATATAAAATCAAAGTTACTATACATGAGTTTTGCGACTATTGCCATAACACCCGAGGCTATTATTGGTTTAATCGCATGTTTAAATAAATTAATCTTAATCTTTAATGCTTTGTTCATAGTAATATGGTTCAATGTCAAAAGTATCGCAAAACTTACTCCATTGGCCATAACCGCACCTAATATATTAAAACTTGGAATGGCCACAAAAATATAATTTATAATTATTTTCCCTATCAATCCAATCACTGCATAAACTGTAACTAAGTAAAGTTTTCCAAGTCCTTGTAGAATTGAAGTTTGAATACTAACCACAGCCATGAGTACTATTACAACTGACCCATATGTAAGTAATCTTGAAACGTCAGAATCATATTGAATGAAATATACTAAAGGTTTAGCTAAAACTGAAAGTCCAACTGCGGAAGGTACTGCTACTAAAAAGCATAACCTAAAAGCATAATTAATTTTAGATCGAACAGCTTTTTTATCCTTAAGTGCCATTAAACTAGATATAGAAGGCAAAATAGTTATGGCTAGAGACGAGATAATCGCTATAGGAACATTTATTAATGTTGTATTTTGACTTAGCACTCCCCATAAAACAGTAACTTGTTTTGGAACAATTCCAGAATCAAGCATTCTGGATTGAACTAACCATAAATCAATTAATAAACCTGCCTGTTGTAGTCCTAAACATATTGTCATTGGCACAGCATAACTTAATAATCTTTTTATTATTTTCTTAGTAGTAAATCTTTTAATATTTAATTTATTGTATCCTTTGGCAACTCTAAAAACCTTATTTTTTTCATAGGCATAAATCATATATACTACGGCGACTAGTGCTCCGAGAGATGTTCCAATGGTTCCACCTGCCGCACCTTCTGATATACCATATTTTATAAAACACGCTGCAAAAACTAAACTAAATATAGTATTTGCAATTTGTTCAAATACCTGTGATACAGCAGTAGGGGTCATATTACCTCTTCCTTGAAAATAACCTCTATAAGCTGATAATACAGACGATATTAAAATAGTTGGAGCTAATGCCATAATTGCTAATTTAGCAGGAGCACTGTGTGTTGCATTAGCTAGAGGTACTACGAAAATAAGCATTAAAAGCGACATAGTCATCCCTAATATCAGAAGTAAAAATCTGGCTATCTTAAAAGTTTTTACGGCATCCTTGTAATTTCCTACAGCTATAAGCTCTGATACCATCTTAGAAATAGCCACAGGAATACCAGCATTTGTCAAAATATACACATATACAAAAATAGTGTATGCTGAGGAATATACACCGTACCCATACCCTCCTAATATTTTCCTTAAAAAAGGTACATATAGTAGAGATAAAAGCTTAACCATAAACGTTGCTGCAGATAATATTGCAAATCCTTTTGTAGTAGATTGTTTTTTAAAACCTATCTTTTCACTCATCTAACCCACCCTTTAAAATTTAAATACGTCCCTCTTAATCTTTTTTAATACTGGTGGTAAACTCTCTGCAATAGTTTTATTCTCCATATAAGCTAGTTCCTCTGGGCAATTCTTAAACATTGCCTTATATGCATATAAATATTGATAATCTAAACCATATTTATTCATAAAGAAACTATTCATTTTTTTATCTCCATATTTAGGATCACCAACAATAGCATTACCCAAATGGCTTAAATGTGCTCTAAGTTGATGGCTTCTTCCTGTCAAAAGGTTAATATCTATTAATGAAAATGAACCACAGCTTTGAATATTTTTAACTTCCATTGCTATTTTTTTTGTATCTGGCATTGGGGTGTCAAATACCTGTGATATATTTGCATCCTCATTTTTATATATATATCCCTCATAAACTCCGTCGTTAATTCTATTTCTTACTAAGGCCATATAATATTTTTCAACATTTCTTTCTCTTACCATCTCATTTAAAAGTTTAAGAGATTTAAAGTTTTTACCAAACATAACAATACCCGAAGTATTTCTGTCTAATCTATTACAAGGTGCTGGCGTAAAGGTTATTTCATTTTCTGGTTTGTAATCTCCTTTATCAAACAAATAAGAAAGCACATAATCTACTAATGTAGCTTCTCCATCCTTTTGATCAGAATGAACTAAAACTCCTGGCCATTTTTCAACAATTAATATATTAGCATCCTCAAAAGTTATTTTAAGATTATTATCAATTCTTTTAAACTCTTCTTTTTTAAACTCACTGGTAATATATTTTGTTTCAACAATATCACCTATTGCTAAAGAGTGTTTTTCCTTAATTTTGAGACCATTAACCCTAATGTCACCTTTTCTAAAAGCCTTATATATTTTGCTTAAAGGCACATCCCCAAGTACTTTTCTCATGAATTTATCTGTTCGTTGTCCGGCTTCATTTGCTCCAATTTCTATCCTCATTCATATCCTCCTAGTTCTCTTTTATCTATTGTTGTATGACCTAAATAATCTAATCTAATTTATTTTATAATAAATAAACATTTTATTTTATAATTAACCATACTTTTATTTTATAATAGATCTTAATGCATTTAAAAAAATTACATCGAACATCAATTATATACTAATATGTGTTATGAATTCAACAAAAATTCATAAGCTAGTTTACATTGCAGAGCTACCCCTATAGTTAAACTGCTCTCGTCTATGTCAAATAAACTTCCATGAGCAGGATTTACTATGCCTTTCTCCTTGTTCCCACTTCCTAAAAAGTAAAATAACGATGGTCTTTCCATAGAAAAATAAGCAAAACTTTCCACACCCATTGTAGGCTGATCTAATTTATAAACATTGCCCTCTCCAATTAATTCGCTTGCCTTATCCTCAAACATCCCTGCAAGCTCATCACTATTATAAAGGCAAGGATAACTTTCCTCTATTCTAATTTCACATTTTCCTCTCATTGATTGTACTATACCTTCTACTACTTGAACTAATCTTGTCTTTATATATTCCCTATGTTCACTCTTCATAGTCCTAATAATTCCTTCTATTGTAACGTCTTCTGGTATAATATTTTGAGCTGTGCCTCCATGAATTGAGCCAATAGTGATTACCGCAGGGTCTGTAGGTGGTATTTCGCGGCTTACAATGGTTTGAAGGGCAACAATAACGTTGCTAGCTATTACAATGGGATCTATAGTCATATGTGGACTTGCACCATGCCCCCCTTTGCCTATAATTTTTATAGTAAATGGATTTGATGCGGCATATGCTACTCCTCTTTTCAAACCAACAGTTCCCGCTTCTAACCATTCTTCTACATGAAGCCCAATGACAACATCAACATTCGGATTTTCAAGTACTCCCTCTTTAATCATTAAAGGAGACCCACCAGTAGTTTCTTCTGCTGGTTCAAAAAATAATTTAACATTGCCTGGTATTTCTTCTTTCATGTTATTTAATATTTTGGCCGCCCCTAGAAGTATAGTGGTATGAGCATCATGCCCACAAGCATGCATTCTACCACTAATTTTAGAGGAATACTCACATATTTTTTTATCTTGCAAAGGAAGTGCATCCATATCTGCTCTTAAAGCAATAGTTTTTTCGCCATTTCCTCTAATAATAGCGCAGATTCCCGTTTGTGCTACTTCATAAAATTCAATACCTTCTTTTGACAGAAAATCTTTTACCTTTTGGGAAGTTCTAAATAAATCAAACCCAAGCTCTGGATTTTCATGTAAATCACGTCTTATGTCTATCAATTCACTCTCAATAACTTTTGCCATATCTAAAAAATTCAATAATCACACCTCTTTATTTATAATTCATCTTTAAAAATAATTAGCTACTATATTAGCCTCATCTATTTTGTTTCAGAAATATTAATACTATTTGTCCCAATATATCTCAATTTTATCTCCATCTTTTATAGGCTGATAATAACTAGCTTTGCTTTCATTTATCATTAATATTAGGTTTCCTTTTGAAATAGTCAAATCAAATTGTACATAATCAAATATATCCACAAACACATATTTTTCTTTGTTCTTAAGGGTTATATTTTTTTTATTAACTTCAATCTCTATTTCATTAATATTTTTATCATTGCCTATGGCTAATTCTTTTTCTGTTTCTATGTTGGCTTCCTTTTTTGCTATTGCTTTTTTAACTTTTACATATTTTATATATATCCTATCCCCTTCTTTTATAATATAATCCTCTTGCAGATCTTTATTACCCATTATAAAAGTTGAACCTAGAAATTTGTCACCAAAATATTTTGCATATTCATTAATTGAAGTAGGAAATTTAATTATAACATCGTCATCTTCTTTTATTGTAGCATTTATTAATACCCTTTCACCATTAATGAATGCTGCCGGCTCCATATTATGTATTACATCATCGATATAAAAACTAACTGCTTGAATGTTCTTCACGTACTCCATGACTTTAGGCTCTGCACTTTTTCCATCCTTGCAGAATACAACTTCAATAATGTCCCCTTCAACAACATCCGAATCAATATTACAAGGTAAGTTATTAATCTTAATTTCTGCCCCTTTAGCTAAACTTCCAAAGGCCACTCTTTTTATTTCATTAACACTGAACCTAATATTATGCCCATTCTTTCCAATCAATATTTTCGGATTAATACCTTCTTGAACCAATACGTCCATAACTGTATGTTTATGTGCATTAAAAAGACTTACCCTCTTGTCATTTATGGTTACATTAACAAAATCATGTCCTAATCTCTTTATTGATATTAATGCTATACCTAAAACTGTAACTCCAATTGATCCTAATTTACCATCGCATAAACATTCAGTTACAGAATCCCTACCTTTAATTGCAATTCGCTGAATTGGCAAGTTTAAAATTTTAGCTATATTTTCTTTAATAAAAGGTGTATGTGCTCCCCCTCCTACAAGAAATACAGCATTTGGAGCTTTTCCTCCATTTAATTCAATTATTCTATTTCCTATTTCTTCTGAAATCTTCATAACTATAGGATTAATTGTTTTTAGTATTTCCTCTGGCTCTAGCTCGCTTTCAAGTCCTAAAACATCTATACACACTATTTTATCTTTTCCCACGCATTGCCTTTTGATTTTCTCAGCAGTGTTAAAATCAACTAAATATGCTTGAGCTATTGTTTCAGTTACCTCATCCCCAGCCATCGGCACCATACCATATGCGCTTATGCTGTCCTTGCTACTAATAGCAATATCAGAAGTACCTGCGCCAATATCCACTAAAGCTAAATTTAAAAGTCTCAAATTTTGTGGCACGGCTGCCTCCATTGCTGCTATTGGCTCCAGTGTTAAACTTACAACCTCAAGTCCAGCTTTATTCATAACAGCATAAAGGCTATCAACTACTGAACGTGGCAGGAAGGTGGCAATTATCTCCACTGCAATCTTTTCTCCTTTATGGGAGTTTAGATTTGTTATTATATATCCATTTAAATAGTAATTCTTCACACTATAACCGACGCAATAAAGTTTACCTCGCGAAGTACGTGCAACTTTTTCCTCCGCCATTTTAACTGCAGTAAGCTCTAAGCTTCTAATTACTTCCCTATCGATTTCTTTATCATCATCTATCTCTATTTCAGACTTAATTGTAGTTGTCCTTAAAAACCTTCCAGCAGCCGCAATAGCTACTTTAGTTAATGAGACATTTAGGTTATCCTCTAATTCTTTTTTTACCTTTAATACTCCACTAGCCACCAATTGAATATCATGAATTTGTCCATCAATCATAGCTCTTTCTTCATGTTCTATATAACTCTCAAAAAGAACTTGAAATTTTTTCTCATGAATAACTCCAACTGTCCCTATGATGGATCTCGTTCCTATATCTAAAGCAAATATCATTTGTTCCACATTTACATTTGTGATTTCCATTTTTATACCTCTTCTTCACAAAATTATTAGAATATTTATTAAGCTCATATTCAATGAATATGAGCTTATTCTCAAAATATGAGCTTATTGAAATTATATAACATTATATAACAACATTCAACAAAACTACTGTAATAACTTAATTACCCCAGAACTTTCCGTTATATAAGGTAATTGTTTTATAATAGTATAAATATATTTTGGTTTTGATTTATCATCTTTTAAAATTTGCTCTATGGATAATTCATTATAGTATAATAGCTTACACCAAAAATCCACAAAATCATCTCTTGTAATAAAAATTACATTGTCTTGCTCTTTGACTGTAAATCCGCAACTAAATCTCTCCAAAATTTCTATATCCGAATATTTTTCATTAGACAAAATTAATCGAACATCTTCCCACATTTGCTTAAAGGCAACCATTAAATCCCCTCCCTAATGACCACTCAACTTTAATAATATTTTTTATGTGTCATGTAAATGTTTTCTTACAATTACATTATATGTGTTGTTCTTATACCTTGCAACAAGGTATATTTTTCAATTCACAGGTCTATACTACAAATATCGCTTATTAATATTAATGCAAAGAACTAAAAGTGATTAAAATTTAACTTTTTCAAGCAAATACAAATATCTTTATAAATTAACTAAAAAAAAATAAATGTTTTGTCGTTTCGTGTCACTTAGTGTATAATTAGTGAATAAGATAAATTTTAAACACCAATAAAATTTTCAGGAGATGGCCAATATGAAAACTAACCGAGATATTAAATTAAAAATGTTTCTATATGAATATATGGATAAAAATAAAATAATGAATAAAAGCAAGATTTCTAAAAAAGAAGATATAATTGATATGGATGTTAATTTTAAAGAAAAATTAAAACAACGCTTCAAGACATTAGCTTTACTTGACGAAACTAATCAAACTGAATTTAGTCTATAATAAAATAATTTTAAAAAATTAAATGCTTTCACAAAGAAGGAGCTGTATTAAAATAGAAATTAATTTCTATTTTGGTACAGCTCCTTAAGCTTTTATATTAGATTATTAAGAAAAAGTTACCCATACTTCCCTTTTGGCATTTATATAATCAAATATATCCTCAAATTTTATTTCAAATACCGCGTATTCGCCATGACCTATACTTACACTGATGCCCAAAGAATCTTTTGTTAAATAACTAAATGTATCAGACTGATTTTTATTACCTATATTGTCTAATGAATCTGCATTATTAAAGATTTTAATTAAGTCAGCCATGGTATATTTTTGCACAGCTACCTTAGCTGCTTCTTGAAGAGATTTATCAGGCTTAGTGCCCTGAGATTTATATGTGCTACGCTTAAATATTTTAACAAAATTTTCGTCAATTTTGATAAGATCTTTTAATCTTAATTTGTTACCTTTATCAAAAATTAAATTTGTTGTGTAAAAAAGGTTGTTTGGATCAGCTCCACTTTTGGAATAACCTATACCTGAGTATTGTACACTAAAAAAATTTCCTCCATTGATTTTGATAATATAATTTATGTCTAAAGTGACATCATTAGTAGAGCCCTCATAATAGTTTAAAACTTTTAAAGCTTCACTCTTAATGACTTTATTAATTGATATTTGTTTATTATTATCACCGTAATTAATAATCTGAGGATAATTTATAGTTATATTTTTATTTGTATAAACATTTTTTGTTAATTGTTGATACATTTTAGGCAAAACCTTATTTGATTTTTCATTAAGTTGATACAAGTTGAAAACCTTATTTGATCTTTCATTAAAATATATATACGTTTTAATACTTATAAATGAAATTATACTAATACCTATAATGGAAATTATTGATATTAGTGCGACTTTTTTAACCATAAACAAGCCCCCTTATAATTAAGAAATAAATTTGTTACTTAATTACAATTATAACAAAATAAAACTTTCAAGTAAACGTAGAATTAAAAATGTTTATAATGTTTTTTTTTACTATCGCATATAAAAAACTTATCATCAATTACAAGCATTTTTTGAATATTCTTAATTAATGCATCAATTTTTTCTTTTAACCTAATTTTAATAATATCTTCCAATTTATCATTTAATTCATCTGAGAGTTCTGCATTTTTTTACTAAATTCTCTATATTGATAATAATTTAAATATCCTTTGTTTTAGAATTGTTTTGAATGCATAAAAAATACTGCGTAAGCTATAACCTAGTACAGTATTTTAATTTATGTCTAATATATACATAATTAGCTAAAATATATATAAATTCAACAATGTGTTATAATGTAGGTAACCAAACATTCATGTTATATATAGTATAATAATGGACTATTTTTATTTATCCGATGATAAATTATTGTACAATTCTATTTTGGAAAGGAAGTAACTTAATGAATAAAAAATTAATATTCACCGCATTAATATCTTTGAGTATTTCTATTTCAGGGTGTGGAAGTAAGCAAGCTGTGCAACCCACTTCTAATACTATAGGTGCTCAAACTAATACAAAACCGCAAGCTAAACCACAAGCACTTAAACCAATTACCAATAATACTGTTACAACACCAAATAGTACCAACACTACAAAGCCTTCTGTTGCTAAAAGCACAACAACAACAACAACAAGTACCATTGTAAAACCAAGCCAAGCTCCTACTATAAATTATGCTGATATTTCTACAAAAACTAAAGCTTATATTATGAGTAATCAAGGAAGCAAGACTGAGGCAGAAAAAATTATATGGGATATAACATTATTAAATAGGGTCAATATGGAAAGCTTATATAATCAATACCTATCCACTGGAGGTATTAAAGATAATATACGTGACTTTGCCATATATATAACCAAAAATGCACCAATTCAGGGCGACTGGAAAGAAGTGTTTGAAAAAGCTGTATATAAAATGTATGGGCAAAAAATCGTTAGCTATAAATATATAGGAAATGATGTATATCAAGCATATATTATGTCTAATGGTAAAGAATTTGCTTATGTTGGAGTTAATGCAAGAACAGGCAGATACCATGGATAGTTATTTAAATATGGAAATCAATTAAATTCTTTATAAATTTTTTATTCTGTATCCCATAATTATTGGCAAAGTAGGTAACCAACCAATTTTATATGCAATTATTAATACTGCATATTTTATAACCTATGCAGTATTTTTTAAACATTAAAGTTTCCATACCTCCAGTAGTAAATTTACAGATTACGTGTATGGAGTTAGCTAATAATTTTATCGCCATTTTAAATTTTATTTAGTATCCTTTTAATCTATTTTATATTTTAATAATGTTTTAGAATTAATATAGATTTTACCTTATTCCACTTTTGAAATCAAAGAGTTATTATACAATACATTAGTATCAAATTTTCTTATAATATCCCCTTCAAACTTAATTTCTAAATCTTTATCTGTAATGGTCATTACTATTCCACTTCCAAAACTTTTATGAAGCACCGTATCCCCTTCTTTAAAAGGTAATTCTGCTCCACTTACGCCTATAATATTACATTCCTTAATAAAACGTGAAGTTTCTTTTGCTTTTCCTTTTACGTTTTTAGAAATACATAACCAAACATTATCAATGGCTCTAGTAATTCCTACATAAAAGAGTCTTCGCTCTTCCTCTAAGTTATTTTCTATGCTATTTACATGTGGGATGTTCTCCTCATTACAATTAATTAGGAATACATTTTTAAACTCCATGCCTTTAACACCATGAATTGTACTAAGTATTACCGCATCTTCATCAATGTTTTTCTTATGTTTACTAATTTCTTCTTTAACCTGGTCTATATGTGCTAGAAAAGCTATTATAGAGCTATACCCCTCTGCTGATTGTCTAAACTCGTCAATAACATCCTCCATCTCACCTAAATCAATCTTAAATTTAGTACAATATTCTTTAATGTAATCATGATATCCTATACTCAGAACTAGATTATCTATAGCACTTTCTAAAGAAATTTTATTTAAAAAATGTATATCTTTTTTCAACTTATCTAACATCTTCATTTGAAACACAGGTATATCTTCTATTTCCTTTAACATTTCAAAACAATCTTCGCGTGCATTATTTCTTTTTAACTTATCTAAATTTAATTTGCTTATATATCTAAATGGTTTATTAATTATCCTAGTGAAGCTATTTCTATCACCTTTATCAATACTTAATTTTAAATATGCAATTATATCTTTACAAATGAAATGTTGAAAGAAGTCATATTCCTTGTCCATTAGCTTAAAAGGTATTCTTTTTTTAATAAAACCATCTATTAGACTTCTGCATTCTACGTTTGTTCTGTATAATATTGCATTTTCTCCATATTCATATTCATTATTATCCATATATTTTTGAATTATGTTACTAATTTCTCCTGCTTGCGCGTTTTCATTCACATTATTAAGTACAACAATGCTGCCATCTTGCTCCTTAAATGCTGTTATGTTTTTTTCATTTCTCATACTATTATTTTTTATAACATTCATGGATATCTCCACTATGTTCTTTGGGCATCTATAGTTAGTAGACAGGGGTAACTTTTCTCCACCTACAAAATGCTCTGAAAAATCAACCATACACTGAGGGTTCGACCCTCTAAAACCATAAATACATTGATCCTCATCACCTACTGCAAAGATAGAGTTTTCTTCATTTAAAAGTTTTAGTATTTCAACTTGCATAGAATCACAATCTTGAAATTCATCCACTAAAATATGCTTAAACAATTTTCTATATCCTTGAAGTATAAAGTAATTTTTTATAAATAAATCTTTACATCCAATTTGAAGATCATCGAAATCCAATAAATTCTTTTCCTTCCTATATTGCTCATAAATATTATAGGCTGCTATAAATATTCCTTTATCAATACTTGGAGTGAAATTTTCAATTAAATCACCACTTGTTTTAAATACAGAAATGTTATTTATGACTTCCTTTACCTTTTCATCTCCTACCTCGTCCAGATATGACATAAGTACATTTTTTATGAGTTTATATACATCTAGTGTATTTATTATATTAATCTCCCCATAATAATTCTTAAGAATTTTATAAAACAAACCATGGAAAGTTCCAAAAAATGGTACCCTTTCTTTCCCATTAATAGCAACATATCTACTCTTCATATTAATAGCTGCAGCTCTTGTAAAGGTAATTACTATAATATTTTTAGGTTTAATATTTTGTTCATTTATTAAATGAACAATCCTATTAACAATAACTACCGTTTTACCACTACCTGGTCCTGCAGTAACTAGTAAATTTCTACTACTAGAAAAAACAGCCTCCCTCTGCTCTTTGCTTAGGTTTGCATGTGTTTTTTTGATACCTACTTTATCATTCATATTATACTTTTCTCCACTTCATCAGTCTACTTTTTATATACTATACATTCTTTCTATACCCAAATTACTATTGTAATAATCCTATAATTACATTAAAATGTAATTGTGCTATAACTCTATTATATACTTTTATTAAATTTCAAAGGGGAAAAAATTATGGATTACTCAAAAGATTTTAATGTGAGGAATGAACGAAACCTAACAATGCTCGTAGACTTCTATGAACTAACAATGGCAAACGGTTACTTAGATAATAATGTTGAGGATAAAATTGCCTACTTTGATATGTTTTTTAGGCGAATACCTGATGGTGGCGGATATTGCGTTATGGCTGGGGTACAACAATTAATTGAATATCTTTCTAAATTGAATTTTACTGATGATGATATATCTTATTTAAAAAGTAAAAATACATTTTCCCAAAAATTTATTGATTACCTAAGCAATTTTAAATTTTCATGTGATGTATGGGCTATTCCTGAAGGTTATCCTGTTTTTCCAGGGGAACCCTTAGTTACAGTTAGGGGACCTATTGTACAAGCTCAATTTGTTGAAACAATGGTTTTACTAACAATAAATCATCAAACCTTAATAGCTACTAAAGCAAGTAGAATATGTAGAGCAGCAAAAGGTAGACCTGTTATGGAGTTCGGATCTCGTCGTGCTCAAGGTTATGATGGAGCTATATATGGAGCTCGCGCTGCTGTTATTGGTGGTTGCGTAGGAACCGCTTGTACTATAGCTGAAGAAATGTTTAATATTCCAGCGCTTGGAACTATGGCACATAGCTGGGTACAACTATTTGATACTGAATATGAAGCCTTTAAAGCTTGGACAAAAACCTACCCTGATAACTGCGTACTTCTTATAGATACCTATAGTGTATTAAACTCAGGTGTTCTAAATGCTATAAAAGTGTTTGATGAAGTACTTAAACCGATGGGAAAAAGACCTGTAGGAATTAGAATTGATAGTGGAGATATTACTTATCTAACCAAAAAAGTTAGATTAATTCTTGATGAAGCTGGCTACTCCGATGTAAAAATTACAATTTCTAACTCTCTTGATGAATATATAATAACCGGTGTTTTAGAAAACGGAGCACAAATTGATAACTTTGGTGTTGGCGAAAGACTTATTACTGCCAGATCAGAACCTGTATTTGGCGGTGTTTATAAACTCGTTGCTGCTGAGAATGACGGTGTAATAATACCAAAAATTAAAATTAGTGAGAATGCAGAAAAAATAATTAATCCTGCTTTTAAAAAATTATACCGAATATTTGATAACAGAACAAACAAGGCAATTGCAGATTTGATTACCTTGAATGATGAAAAAATTGATGTAACTAGACCACTTGAAATATTTAATCCAATTTATACCTGGAAAAAAAGAAATCTTAAACATTACTATATTAAAGAACTTTTGGTTAAACTATTTGATAATGGACAACAAGTTTATGAGTCTCCATCTGTTATGCAGATAAAAGCATTTTCTAATCACGAAGTCTCTAAATTATGGCCGGAGGTTTTAAGATTTGACAATCCTCATGCATATTATGTGGATCTTTCTTGGAATTTATGGAACCTAAAGCAAAGTTTATTAAATCATTATTCTGAGACACTTGGGTAAAAATATTTACCCTTGGGTAAAAATATTTACACTTGTGTAATAATATTTCTATAATTACTATACCAAAGAGAAATGCTAGGAGGACTTTATGGAACTGCCTTTAAAAATCAAACTTTCAAAAGTTGCACTTGACGTGCTTCTAGAAATGATTAAACTTGATAAAACATATGATAGCGCAAGATTTGTATTCACCGACGGTTGTTGTAAAACTGCAAAAGTTGATATTTATTTAGACAATTTTAAAACAGGAGATATTAGAAACCACATTGGTGATTTGCAAATATTATATGATGAATCTCTCCTAGAAAATATTAATGAACTCACAATAGCATATAGTGATTCTAGATTTTGGATTAAAACAGTACTTACTAAAAGTGATAAGAAAGATTGTTCAAGCGGTGGCACCAAGTCCTGTAATGGTTGCTCTGGACATTGTGATTCTCATCAATCTTAATTTAGTCACATGTTAATATGATATATACGAAATCAGCTAAAAAAGCTAGCCAAATTAAATTGGTTAGCTTTTTTAATATATGTTCGCATTTCTATACATTTATTAATGGACCATTAGTTTTTGAAAACAAATCCTTTGCCGTCCTAAGTTTATCTTCGTCATTAAGCTCTGGAAACCAAATTGCTATTTCACGTTCTGCACTACTTGAACTATCAGATGCGTGGACTATATTGTGAGTTTTATCTATTGTAAATTTTCCTCTTATACTGCCCAGTTCTGCTTTTAAGGGATCCTTGTCTCCATTGATCTTTCTTACTACCTCAACCGCACTATCACCCATTAAAATCATGGCACACATTTTGCCTTCGGTAATATAATTTATTAGTTCTTCAAAAAAGTTCTTTCCCGCGTGTTCACTATAATGTTTTCTAGCATTGTCTTTTGTAGCAGTAATTATTTTGACCGCTACAATTTCTAGTGATTTCTGCTCATACTGATCTATAATCTTTCCAATCAATGCACGTTTAACCCCATCAGGTTTAATTAAAACCAATGTCCTTTCCATTTATATTCCCTCCTCTACTTTGTATTAATTATATCCTAATATTAAATATTATACACAATTAACAAAGATCGTTCCTTAAAATATTTTTACTCATATAAAATTCTTAATGAGGAAAGTTTACTCTCATTAAATGAATCATAATCAGAAATTTCCTTAAAAGTGATGGCTTTAAAATTTTCTAATTCAGCAAATGGACATTTTCCTCCATTATTTGTCCAATTATGTAGTGCACATTCCTTAAAACAATCTATTTCTTCGTCCACAGTAGTTAGAAAAGAACATTCTACCATTTTAACACCTCATTCCTATAATTTGTTATTAAAGTAATATTTTCCATTTAATAACATTATAAGACTTATTAGAAATAAAATGAAGTATTTTTTTGAAATTTTAAATATAAATATTTAAACATATACTGACAAAATAATACATTTATTAATATCCGAAATTCTCACCAATTACAACTACGGTAATATCTGTTCTCGTAGGCTTTCTTTTGATCACTGAATAAATCCTACAGATTCTAGTATCTGCTTTGCAGTCCATACAAACCCCTGTTTTAGTACAAGGATTAGGTGTATTTAATCTCAGGTTATTCATTGGTGCAGCAGTTAGTTCTAATCTTTCAAAAGCTGAAGCTTCATTTCTACAAATTTTATTAATCCCAACAACAACAATGACTTTTTTAGGTCCAAAGCTCATTGCAGCTACCCTATTTCCAACCCCATCAATATTAACAAGTTCTCCGTCCAAAGTTACAGCGTTAGAGCTACATAAAAAGACATCACTGAGTAACTCACCCCTCATAGTTTCAATTTTTTCCTCAGGTGATAAGGTTGTATCACCATGATCTAGAACAATTCCTCCCATGGATTTTACCTTTTCTTGTATACCAAGTTTTAGTACAGTCATTGATCCTCCAAAACCTACTCTGTCTCCCTTATGCACGTTGTTCATAATAAATTCTGAAGCTTCTTCACCACTTTTAACATAAACTGCTGAAAATGCATTTTTCTTAAGAGCTTCTACTAATTTTAAACCTATAATCTCATTATGTAAGTCATTAATTTTTTTCATTTCTTTTTCCCCTTTTGAAGATGTATTATTGAAATATTGTATATAAAATATATCAATGATATAATTGTACATACCAAAGGTTTTTTAATCAAGTACTAACTAAAAAGTTACTTAGTATCTAAGTGCCTTAATAATTGCTTAACAATATTATATTTAAGCAAAACAATAAATAATTGTTATCAAAACCTGAAGACTATTAGGAGGTATTATGAGCGATAAAATAATGAAAATAAATAATAAAGAATACAGCTGTTCCATAGAATTAACACTAGACATTATAGGTGGTAAATGGAAACCTATTATTCTTTGGAAACTAGCCCAAAATGGTGTATTAAGATTTAGTGAACTCAAAAGGTCTATGGGTGGTATAACACAAAAAATGTTAACCCAACAGCTTAGAGAATTAGAATCATATGAAATGGTACATCGAAAAGTATATGCTGAAGTTCCTCCCAAAGTAGAATATTCTCTAACAAAACAAGGAAAAAGTGTTATGCCTATATTAGACGTTATGTGTAAATGGGGAACAGATTATTATGAAGGAATTATTTCAGATAAAAAAGAATAGTGTTATGTTTTAACTTTTAGGGCATATTAATTCCTAAAAGGAGTGATTTTTTTGAATATAACTAGTATCTCTTTATCATTTATGTTTTTTGCAATTTCAATAGTGGAATTTATATTTTTTCTATATTACAAATTTTTAGTAATTAACACAAAGGATAAAAGTAAAAGACGTAGCAAAATTATTGGCTCAATGAAAGATCCTGATCATTGGAGACAAAGAAATAATATTATAGCTTTTATCTCTCTATTTTGGTCACTTATTTCCATAATCGGTTTTATTTATCTAAAGTTTTTCTATACTACGGGATTACTTTCAGTTGTATATGTTTTTATCTATATAGCTCTTATTATATTAAGTATTTCAGTATTCCTTAAGAAAAATAAAGTAGTACCTAGCAAATAGCATAACCTAGAAAGCAGTAATAATTTCAATATTATTACTGCTTTTTCAACTTTATTTTCTATAAATTTTTATTGTCTAAGTTTTTATTTTATAACATCAATAAAACTTTTAATAATTTGAGCTGTGAAACCCCAAATTATATAGTTATTATACACATAAAAATATTCATCCAAATACCCTTTTCTAAACTTATAGTCTTTTCCTCCATTGATTAAGTGAAAAGGAAAATCATCTTGCTTTATTGGCCCTATATCCATTTTATAAAGCAATGGCTCATTTTCCATAAAGAATTTTAATGGAACTTTAAATACATGATCTACTTCATCCTCGCTAGGTTTTATTTCTCCATATTTTAGCATACTTATAAAAGCATAAAGCTTATTTCCATAAGGGCTTATATAATAATCCATATCTCCTATAAAATCAATCTGATCTCTTTCTAAATTTAATTCTTCCATGGTTTCTCTTATTGAAGTTTCCCTTGGCTTCTCATCTTGTTCCACTTTCCCACCCGGCAAACAAACATCACCTGGCTGACTTCTTAATTTACGTGCACGGACTTCAAATACTATGGATAATTCCTTATCATCCTCCACAAGTAAAATCATAACTGCACTTTCTCTAAACTCCCCTATTACTTTAGAATCTCTATTATTAAATATTTGTTTTAACTTATTTTTCAAATTAATCACAAACCTTCCGGTGCCACCCACGTGGCAAGTGGCAACTTTTAAATAATAATCCTTTTGACTTTACTGTGATTTTTTACATATTGTTATCTTAAATCCATAAATCTATTCTATCATAAAAAAACTGTTCTAGTTATAAACTTTATGTTGGCAAATCGCCCCCTAGCAAGTACTAATAGTTAATCAGACGACTAATAATTCTAATACCTTGTTCTTAATATCTTTAATATGATATACTATCTTTGTATTTATTCGTAAATAAATAAATATAAAATTTAATTAAAATGGAGAGATGAAAATTGAAAAGAAAAAAACGACTTTTACTGTTTACACTAATATTTACTTTAGTCTTTTCTACAACCGTTTTCGCAACAGCAACCCCCCCAGACTTAATTGGTAAAGCTGCAATTTCTGTAGATATGGACACTAATGAAATTATTTACACTAAAAATATTGATAATAAGATGTATCCTGCAAGCATTACAAAGCTCCTAACAGCCTTGCTACTTGCTGAAAATAAAAAATCAACAGATAATTTGAAGTATACAAAAAATGCAAAAGATCAACCACCCTACTCTTATAACCTAAATATTCATCCTGTAGCAATTGGTGATACAATGTCCGCTGAAAACGTAATGGATGGACTTCTTCTTTATTCTGGAAATGATATTGCCTATATGATTGCAGATAATGTTGGAGGCAATCCAACTAATTTTGCTAAGATGATGAATGCCAAAGCTACATCGCTAGGAATGAAAGGATCTCATTTTGTCACACCAAATGGTTTGGATGATACAAATGATGATCATTTTACAACAGCTTATGACTTAACCCTTTTAGGTAGAGCTGCTTATAAAAATGATTGGATAAAAAAATCTATTGGTAAAAAAACAAGCGTAATAAAATCTGCTAATGGTCCTGTTGCTACAGTTTCAAATAGAAACAAACTTCTTGGCATAGATGGTAACGTAGGTGGTAAAACTGGCGTTACAGCAAAGGCTGGGAGATGTTTAGTTTCTATATATGAAAGAAATGGTCGCCATATCATAGGCGTTGTTATGAATTCTGAGTATAATTTACCATTGGATACAAAAGTCTTTGAAGATATGACAAAACTAATTAACTATAGTTATGCTGTGAAAAAAGAAATACTTAATAAAAAAAATACTGCAATTACAACAATTTCAGTACCCTATAATGTTCTTCCATTCATAGGACCAAAAAAAACAATGGAAGTACCACTCCAAACAAATGAAGATGTGACTTTTTATAAAAATGATATCAAAGCAGAAACTTCTTTTAAAACTTCCGGAATAAATGTATGGAAGCTTAATAAAAAGTCTTCTGTTGGAACTGTAGTTGTTAAACAAAGAGATGCTAAAAAAGAATTTAAATTATATCCAATGATTTCAAAATCTGCTATTGTTAAAGATAATGTAATTATCTACGCTGCAGCTTCTGTTGTATTAATAATAGTTATAGCTTTAATTGTGTTATTAATTTCATCTATTAACAGGCGTAAACATCGTGGTGGTAGACGAATAAGATTTTAAATAATTATTTTTAATAGATTCAAAATTTAAGGGACTATATCAACTTTTTAGTTAATATAGTCCCTTTTCATATTTTTCTGGTAGTAATATTTTGTAAATATATTGACATTGATATTGTAATATACTAATATAATAATATTCATTATTATATTTTCTTTAATATACTCAAAAATACAATTAAGAATTTTTTTTTATAAGGAGATTTTTTATGAATAACGATATTATGAATAATATTAAACAGTATGAAGAAATTGCAGATTTATTGAAAGCCATTGCTCACCCTGCACGAATATGCATTATCAGAGGACTTATGAAGAAAGGAAGCTGCAATGTAGGCTATATGCAGAATTGCTTGAACCTCCCTCAATCCACTGTTTCTCAGCATATTCAAAAGCTAAAGGCTTTAGGAATTATCAAAGGGGAAAGGAACGGATTGCAAATTAATTACTCTATTTGCAATGAAACCATTACAAACGTAATAAATGCGATATTTCCTGATGAGAATTAATTTTGTTTTCAAAATAGTATAATCTGATTTTCTCATAGTATGTTATAACTAAAAGCATATATTGCTCTAATGCGGCTCACTGCACCAAGTAATTCTAAAATTTATTTTATTTACAGTTGCTAAAAACCACAAACTCGCTATCGCTCAAACATGTGGTTTTCTTTACGCATCTATAACTAAAATAAATTAAGAATTACTAAGGTTTGTTCGAACGCATTTTACGCAATATATACTTTTGTTAACATACTATGAGAAAAAATATTATGCAATTAAATTTACATAAATCAGGTATCACAGGACGCATAACAATTAATAATTGTTATGGCCTCCCCAGAGAAATACCTGAGGCAGGACGCCAAATGTGAGCGCTAGCTAATTTTATACGAGCAAAAGATTAGAATTTCTTAATGGAATTTCTTGTTTAGAGTTCGTTTTCAAGGCACGCAAGATACCTTTTTGTTATAATTTCTATAAATCAAAATCTTTATATATCATTTTCCGCTTTTTAAATTTAAACCTACCATCCAAACTAACTAAGGTTACCCCTACTATTATGACGATGCACCCTACTACCTGATAAACCGTTACAACTTCATTTAGTATTACTCCAGCTGCAATTAGACTCATTATAGGCTGCAAATTTATATATGTTGTAATGACAGTTGCTCCAAGGTCTTTTAGGCAATGAACATACATTACATACCCAATGCAAGAGCAAAATATTGATAGAAACACTAAATTTAATACAACTATTGTAGAAGGCATTTGTAATTTACTAAAAAATAGTGAAGGACTTAAAAAAAGTGATCCCCACATAATTTCATAAGTAGTTATAGTTAAAACTTTATAATTCCCTTTAAAACTACTACAAACCATGTTATAAATTATCCAAGAAAATACTGCGCCAAGAGCCATCAAGTCTCCTATATTACCTTTTGATAATAAACTTAGTCTTCCCTTAGCTGCAATTATAATAATAATTCCTATTAAACTTAGGGCAACACCAATCATTTTTCCAAAGGTGAATTTCTCTTTATAAATTACTCTTTGAGTAAATAGAGTAAATACGGGTATAGACGCAATTAAAATTGCAACATTCGATGCAGACGTGTATGCTACAGAATAGTTTTCAAATATAAAATATATTGTCACTCCAAACAGACCGCCCATGGCAAATTTTAATCTATCCTCTTTTAAAACTTTCTCCTTAGGAAATTTCACTTTTAATATTACAAATAAAATAATTGCGGCAAATACAAATCTATAAAATGCTGATAATATAGGACTTACCTCTTCTGATATAACCTTTATGCTTAAATAAGATAAGCTCCATATAAACATTAAGATTATTGCCATTAAATGAGACATTTCTTTGTTTTTCAATATATCACTCCCCCTTTACTTGTTCAAATCACATAAAATTAAACAATAAGTCAGTATACAAATCTATTTTGACTCCACTCTATATTATACACTTAATTTTATAATATCTCATAATTCCCAAAAATTACACCAAAATTTTGTTTCAAATGTCCAGTCAGTGGAATATATTATTATAATAAAGATTAAGACAGTAAATAATAATAAACTATTATAGCATATTCGAATTATAATTCTTTTAAGAAGATAATATGCCGAAATGTGATTTTTGCAATTTTGGTATTGTTAATATTTCATTTTTAAAGTATTATAGTCTAGTATTCAAAAATTAACAACAACTTATGATAATAAGTTCTTATATAAATTTCATTTTTCATAAAAATTTTGTAATTATCCATGGAGGTGCCATTTGAAAAAAGAATTTTCTCTAAGTAATGAAAAAGTAATGATTAATTTCACCGCAAAATACTGTAATACTCATGTTCAGTTATTAGAAAGTGATGGCTTTAGAAGAGTTTTTAATGCCTATCTAAAAAAAATAAAGAAGAAAAAATCAAATACATATAAATATTTGATTCAAAATACAGACGTCGACAATGTTGATTTAGATGTTTTCTTTATACATTTGTTTAAACTTTTATCAGTACTCAATGTAAATGAAATTATAAATTTAAATACAAAATATAGTTCCCTTATAAATAATAAAGATAGTTTTACTGATTTTATAGAAGATTTTTATACCTTTTGGAGAAAGCTTGAAAGATATACTCTAATTCACAACCATAAAATCAATGAGGGTTTAGAAAAAACAAGCTTTGTTGAAGCAAACAATAATTTTTCAATGCTCATACTTAATTTATACAGAAAAATAGAAGAAAATGTTGTACGTTCTCAACCTAAAGTTTATAGGCAACTCCCTGCTGGTGGCAATGCTGGCCTAATTGTTAATAGCATAAATTGGCCATTGCCTATAGGATATGAAGTACTTAAAGGTGTTCCCTTTATTGATGCAATAATACTAGATTTACCTTATATCACCTACCCTAAAAAGAATACTCGAGATGGGATCTTTAACGAATGTTTTGAAAATCCATTAAAAACGTGTACTATAACCACAGACCATTGGTTTTGTTATCCAGCTAAAGTGGGTACATTACTTATATTCATTTATGTTCACAGAGATTTTATGGCTCATGCAATAACTCTATGTAATCTATTTGAAATGGCAAGTGAAGAAGAATATAGGGACACTAAACCAGATGCAGTTTTTGTTTTTGGTGCTAAAGATTCTTTTCCAAAAGTTAAAACAATATTTTATGATGATATAGAAAATAATATTATGGTTGGATATATAAGTTATGGCAACGAAATTGATTACTTTGGTTATGTAAAAAAGATGGCGTTAACTCTCCATAATCTAATAATGATTAAACGAGGTTCATTACCAATCCATGGTGCTATGGTAAACATTATTATGAATAATGGTAACAGTGCAAATGTAGTTATTATGGGTGACAGTGGTGCCGGTAAATCTGAAAGCTTAGAAGCATTTAGAAGTCTAAGTGAAGATTATATTAGTGATATGACCATAGTTTTTGATGACATGGGTTATCTAACTCTAAAGGAAGGCTCAAAACCATTAGCTTACGGAACTGAAATTGGTGCTTTCGTTAGACTTGATGATTTGGATGCAGGTTATGCTTTCAAAGAAATTGATAGAAGTATATTTATGAATCCTGATAAAATTAACGCAAGACTTGTAATGCCAGTCGCAAGCTATAAAGCTATCATTAAGGGATATCCCATAGATTTATTCCTCTATGCAAATAACTATGAGGAAGTAAAAGATGGAATTGAAGAAATAAATTTCTTTACAAATTCAACAGATGCTATTGATGTTTGTAAAAAAGGTGCAAGAATGGCAAAGGGTACTACTACCGAATTAGGACTCGTAACGTCTTATTTTGCTAATCCATTTGGACCAGTTCAAAAACAAGAACAAGTAGATTTACTTATAGATAGCTATTTTGAAGAATTCTTCAAAACAGGAGTAAAAGTTGGACAAATTAGAACTTCTCTTGGTGTGGTTGGACAAGAAAAAGATGGTCCAAAAAAAGCAGCTAAAAAACTATTTGATCTAATTATAGAATAACAAAGATGCAATCCATATGAACTTTCTCCTGCGTAACACCAAATAAGAGTTTGAAACGTGAAAGTTGCTTAAGAAATTCTAGCGTTTTGCCAATATTAAATTATCTAACACTCACATTCAGCTTTCAGCTGGTTCGCTAGCCTTCCTTTCAGGAAGTCTCACGAAAATTTAATATTGGCAAAACAAGAATTTCTAAATCAACTTTCAATGTTTCTGCTCTTCTAATTTGGAGTCACTTCCGGAGAAAGTTCATACTATTATGCATAGCTATATTCATAAAAAGAGCCCTCGAGAATCCTTGTGCGACTGTTATTAACTAATATCTCTATTTCATCTCTTTTTCAATCACGTCAGTTAATTTCTTACATGGAATAATCTTTAGATTTTTAAATTTGACCCCTGCTTTTAAACAATTCTGAGGTATGTATGCCTTTTTAAACCCCATTCTGTCTACTTCTTTTAGTCTTTGCTCTAAAGATGGGACTTTTTTTAATTCACCAGTAAGACCAAGTTCTCCAATAAATACTGTATCTGTAGCTATCCCATGATTCATTGCAGAAGATGCTATGCTCATAACTACAGCAAGATTCACCGATGTTTCAGTTAATTTAAGACCCCCGGTTGCTTTTATAATAACATTCTTATCATAAAGCCCTATTCCTCCTCTTTCCTCAAGAATAGAAATAAGAGTTCCCAATTGTTCCTTCCTTGAAAAACACTCACTTAGCCTGCTTGGGTAAGGAGTAAAAGATTTAGATACAAGACTTTCTATTTCTATGACAATTGGCCTTGTTCCATCCTTTATAACTGCTAAAGCACTTCCTGGAACTAATGCATCTCTTTTGGTCATGAAAAACTCAGAAGGGTCAGTAATCTCTTCCATTCCTACATCTGAAAGCCTAAACATGCCACTCTCTTCAGTACTTCCGAAACGGTTTTTCTTACTTACCAAGTGTTTTAGCTCTTCTCCATTTTCTCCTTCAAGATATAATACAGTGTCTACTAAATGCTCTAAGATACGCGGTCCCGCCATCTCATCAGCCTTTGTCATTTGCCCAACCAGAATAACGGCTCTTGGTCTATCTGGATTTTTTGCTTTATCCTTTAAAGCTGTGGCACATTCAATTACTTGAGTAGGAGAACCCGCCCTTGAACTTGAATATTCGTCCAAAGTAAATGTTTGAATACTGTCAAGTATTATTAAATCAGCATCGACAGTTTCTATATGTTGTAATATTTCGTCTAACTTTGTATCTGAAACAACCCAAAAGTTATCAGCTATCTCTTTTACTGTTCGGTCAGCTCTATTTTTAATTTGGCTATTACTTTCCTCTCCAGACGCATATAAAATTTTATATCCTTTTAATGAAAGCGAATTTGCTAATTGTAGCAAAAGTGTAGATTTTCCTGCCCCTGGGGGAGCAGATATAATAGTCACACTATCCCTGACTATTCCTCCCCCCATAACCCTGTCAAACTCTGATACTCCAGTAATTATTCTATCACTGTTAGACTGTACAACCGCCTTCAGTTTTGTAGGTTTAGTTGTTATTGTCATACTATTTAAGGTATTTGATTTAGCAGTTCCCGCCTTTACAACTTTCTCTTCATATGAATTCCATGCACCACAATCATTACATTTACCCATCCATTTTGAAGCATGTGACCCACACTCTTTACAAACAAAAATTATTTTATCTTTTGCCACTTTATCTATCTCCCTTTGATTATATTATTAATAAAATTAAGAAAAAAAGATAAGCAGCTAGTATATTATAATTTCTGCTTATCTTTTCTATTATTCCGCCTTTGCTTTCGAGTCTTTATAAAAATCACTTACCATATCAAACTTACTTTTAAGTCTTAGGCCATTATTTAGTTTAAGTACTCTATCTGTATTTTTAATTATATAATTCTCTAGCTTTTCCATATATATATCCCCTGCTATTTCACTTTGGGTAACCATTGTTAATCCTTTTTCCCAACTAGCTGTGAGTTCTGGATTTAGCAATGTAGGAATAGAATTTTTTACCACATCAAAGATAATTTCTCCAAGTAGTGTAGGCATAACCACTTGGGTTTTATTATTAGATTTAATGTATCCTATTTTCTCTAGTTTTGTTAAAATTCCTGAACGAGTTGCACTTGTACCAATTCCAGATCCTTTTATATGTTCTCTTAGTTCTTCATCTTCAATAAGTTTACCCGCATTTTCCATAGCAATAATGATTGAACCTGTAGTAAATCTTTTTGGAGGTGAGGTTTTACCTTCTTTTACAATTAAATCTTCAAGAGAAAGGATTTGACCTTTTTTTAAAAGACTTAAAAATTTCATATTTGTGCTATCATTATCATTGCTGTCCATTTCTGGCTTTAAAACTTCCAAATATCCTAGTTCAATGCAAACCTTATCTGTTGTAAAAAATCTTTCAGAGTCTATTTTTGTTATAACAGAAACCTTGCTATAGACAGCAGGTGGATAAAATATTGCTAAAAATCGTCGTAGCACTAAATTATATATTTTCTTTTCTAATTCCTTTAATGAGGAATAGTTTTGAAGGCCTTCCCCTGTTGGAATAATAGCATAATGGTCTGTTACTTTGCTGTCATCAACATATTTTGTTTTAGTTATATTACTAAACCATTTCTTTTCTAAAATTTGTTCAGCTATTTTCATTATTTCAGTATTACCCTTTAAATTTGATAATTTTCTTATATTCTTATCGATTTCTTTTGCCACTGCTGTAGATAATACTCTAGCATCTGTTCTAGGATATGTGAGCATTTTCTTCTCATATAAAGCTTGAATATACCCAAGCGTTTGCTCTGGGTTTATTTTGAATATTTTTGAACATTCATTCTGCATTTCTGCTAAATTAAAGAGTAGTGGTGCATTTTTATTTTCTTTTTTCTTAGTAATGTTTTCCACAATAACTTTACCATCATTACTAAAATCTCTTAGTTCCCCTATTAATTTTTCTGCAGTTTCCTTAGTTTTAAACCCACCTTCATTATAAAGCAAAGGTGAATCAAAATACTTAGAGCCGTCTACCGCTTTCCATTCCCCATCATAACTAGATTCCTCATCTACTTTAAAGCTTCCAATAATCTTGTAAAATGGAGTTACAATAAATTCTCTAAATTCTCTTTCCCTTTGAACTACCATACCGAGCACACAAGACATTACACGTCCCACAGCAATAACTATATATTTTTTTCCAAGATAACTACTTACAGTCTTTCCATAAACTAAACTTAAAAGCCTTGAGAAATTAATTCCCATTAAATAATCTTCTTTTGCTCTTAAATAAGCCGCCTCTGATAAATTATCATATTCACTCAAATCCTTTGCTTCTTTAACTCCACGAATAATTTCTTCTTCTGTTTGTGAATCTATCCACACTCTTCGTTTTTGCTTCTTAGGGTTACCAGACATATCGTCTACTAATCTATATATGTATTCCCCTTCTCTTCCTGAATCTGTGCAAACATAAATTCTATCTACATCTTCCCTAATTAGTTGGCTCTTAACTATATTAAATTGTTTTTTCACTCCATCTATAATTTCATATTTATAAACTTTAGGTAAAAAAGGCAAGGTGTTTAAAGTCCATTTTTTAAGTTTCTCATCATACTTTTCTGGGTAGCTCATATTAACAAGATGCCCAACGCACCATGTAACAACCGCTTTGTCAGACTCTATATAACCATCTAACTTTCTACCATTTATTTTTAGAGCTTTGGCAAATTCCGCAGCAACACTTGGTTTTTCTGTAATAAATAACGCCTTACTAATAATTACCACTTCACTTTCCATTAAATTGCATTAGAAAACTTCGAAATCCTAGCCTCTAATAATTGTTTTAAGAATCCCATTATACCATTATTTATACATCAAACTCAAAAAAGTTTGAATGTAGCTTATAGTTCCTTTAGATGTTCTATTAGGTCTACCCCTAAGCTCTTTGTAAATTTACCCCTATCTAATTTGAAGTATAAAGCCTGTGGAGATAACGCTTGTATTAACTCTACTAAACTGGCATGGCAGGTAAGCACAAAAATCTGATGTGTTTTTGAAAGTTGTACTAGGGCCTTAACTGTATTTTTTGTATGCGCTATATCAAAGTTAACAAAGGAATCGTCAAAGATGACTGGTAAACTCGGCTTAATTTCTTTTATTCTACTAATACGAACTGCCAGAAATAATTGTTCTTTTGTACCCCTGCTTAATTCCTTTGAACTCCCTTTAATACTTTCATCTTGCAATTTTGTTTTAAAGTCTCCCTGCATTAAGTCTTCCATAGGCATAATATCTTTGTATTCCCCAGAAGTTATTTCACTTAAAATGTCACTAGCTCCTTTTAATAACTTATCTTTAGTATTTACTAAAAATCTTTCCCTTATTTTTTCTAAAAGTAAGGCTGCTGTATTATAAACAGCATATTTCTCTGCAAGAGGTCTTAAGGAAAGTCTTGCTTCTCTAATTTCTTGCTCGTGTTTAACTAACATCTCATCAGAATTAAGGGCTTTAAGCTCATCTTTTAAAGTTTGTTTTTCATTCTTTAAAATATCCAACTGACTTACTAATTTTTTATTTTCAGTGTTTAAAACCTCATAATCATAACAAAGTTCATCAATGCTAATATACTGCTCATATAAGCCCTTAAGAATTTCTAATAACTTTGTATTTTCGTCCTCAATATTTATAGTTTCGCTTTCACTTTTTGTTTCTATATTATCTACCAGAGTAAGTCCCTTTTTTTCATCTAATAATATTTTTTTTATATGCTGGCTTTTTACCACCTGCAATAATTTCTCCTTAATAATCTTTAGTTCATTTTGCTTAATAGTATATTTTATATACTTTTCTCCCTGACTTATATACTTTTCTAATTTTGAAATTATATCATCTGCATAATTACTCACTAAGTGACTTCCCTTTAAAAACTCCAATATTTCCTGCTCTAACAAAAATAGTTTTGCTAAACCCATATTATTTTTTTCCACGAGTAACAAATTCCTATATAAGGTTTCTACCTTTAGTAGTACATCAGTGCCTATGTACTCAATATTATCTAAGTCAAATTGTTCTGTCTCACTAAGTCTAACATTAACAAACTTGTTAAAAAGCTTATTAATGTTAGTCAAATATTCGCAAAGAGTTTTAAACTGGCCCATTAATTTTTTCTCTAATAAACAATACTCAGATATCTCATCCTTTAAATATGATGCTGTTTTAAAGTAATCTTTAATGCCATCTGCGGTCACTCTTCCATCAAGTTTTAAAATATCTCTATACTCATCCATTATGTTATTTAACTCTCTTAAGTTTTCATCCAAGTTTTTTATTTCCTGGGAATTATCACTGAGCCCCGCCGACATGTTATCAATTTGAGCTTTAATTTCTATATTTCTATTTATGATTATTTTGCTATTGGAATAATTTATAAACAAATATAGTGCTGTCCCTATTGATCCAATAATCATTAGTGAACATCCCAGCAATTTATCTATAAAAAATAATACAAATCCTATAATCATAAAACCTATTGTAAAATAAAAATATTTTTTCATATATTCTAGTGAGTTTAGAGGTAACATTTGTTTTCCCAAAATTTCCTTTTGAATTTTAAAGTCTTGAATTCTTTTATTACAAGCTGCTATATCTACCTCCACTTTTTTGAATTTTTCAATATTTCCAGTTAAAATTGCCTGTTGCATCTCATCACAATTAATCTCTGAAACATCCTCAAAACTAACCCAGTTATCGTTAGACTTTTTAATTTTATTCATTAGTGTTCCAGATTTTTCATGATATTCATTTTTTACAACTAGTAGAGTTTTGATATTTTCTTTAGTGCCTGATATTCTATTATAAAAGTTGCTAATGGGTGTTTTGTTTTGAAGTAGCAACTCTTTCTCAAGCTTATTTTCAGTTGTTTGTCTTTGGTATTCAAAGTTATCATTATTATATAACTCTAGCTCTTTAATATAATGGGTTTTTAAAGACTTAGCTTTTTCTACATTATATTCATTAATGTCTTTATCACTAAAAGAATAGGTTTTAAGTTCTATCTCAAGATTTTTCCTACTCTGATTAAGTTCATAATTATGCTTTAAAACCTCTAATTTAATTATATTATTATTACTATTTTGGAGTTCTATCTCGTTTATTAGTATAACATTCTCTATACCGGCCAAACTATTTTTCTTTTTCGAAAAAGAATCAAAGAGCAAGATAGATTCTTTTCTTCCCTCTACTCCTTTTCTAATGTTTTCCGCGAAGGGTTTAAACATTTTAGTAGATGGATTTCCACGGGTTCCACCAATAACGTTAGCTTTTTCCCTTAATTGTTTTGCTATTCCAGGTATTTTTATAATATGTTTAAATCCCGCTCCAAGTAAAATAGACTGTAGATTACTATCTTCCTTGTCAGAGCTTCTATTAAGTTCATCAAGACTTATTGTAAACAGCTCTTTATACGTATTCTTATCTATATTACATAACCCTTTATTATTATATCTATCTGTAGCACTATTATAAATTATATCTGGATTGCTAAATCCTTTTAAGAGTACCTTTGCGCTTTGCCCATCCTCTAATTCCAAATCACATCTAACATCATATTGAAATTTAGCTGGTGGCAGATTATTACTTCTAGAAAACCCAAAGGGAATGCTTCTAAGTATCTGCATTAAGGTGGTTTTACCAGACCTGTTAGACCCACCAATAACTATAATACCACTGCTAAGGTCCTCAAGTTTTTCACCTTGAAACACTCCGAAATCCCTAATATCCAGACCTGTTATTAACAAAACCTCACCACCTTACATTATTTCTAAAGCTTCTGCTAATTTTTCTATAAGCAATTCTTTAGCTTGCAATATAATATCCGCTATAACTTCTTCATCAAAGTCGAATTTATCGCCCTCTATATTTTCCGTATAAATTTGTTTCTTCCAGATAGATCCCCAGTTTTTCACAAGTTGCTTTTTAAACTCGACATCTGTGGTATATAAACTTACTACTTCCTCTAACTCCTGAAATATAGGGTTTTGCATTTTGAGATTTTCAAAATCTTGGATAAGTGGGGTTGTTCTAAATATTATAGAGTCTACCCACAAAAAATATTTTTCAGAGCCCAGTTCTTCATTTATATTTTCTATAAATAGCTTACAATCCTCTTCATTCATACAATTTATTTCATGGTATTTATCTGTTCTTCCTTTTATTATTAATCCAATAATGTAGCCTTTAAATTCACCCTCTAAATCTTCCTTTAAATTCTTTATGACCTCTGAAGTTTCAGGAATGTTATATGTTAAATTACTTAGTTTCTCTAAAATTAACTGTTGTAAATCACTATAATTTTCTATCTTAGTAGAATCATCTATTATTATTTCTACCCTCTTATATACAACTGTTGCTGTAGGCAAGAATTCCATATTTACAATTTCTTTCTTGCATGCTGTAACCAAAAAAAATCCACCTAGTCCCTGCTCACCCATATCACGCCCTTGAGGAATACCTGGAAAGGCTATAATAGGTTTCGAGGCATTTAAAACACTTTGTTTATGTATATGACCTAGTGCCCAATAATCTATATTAGGGACCTTCAAAAGCTCCTCCATAGTACAAGGAATATAATTATTATTATCTCTCTCTAAAGCGGTATGCAGCATTGCTATATTAAACACATCATTATCAATTATATAGTTTTCATAAGTTTTTTCTCTCTCGTTTCTCCGCTTATAGGATTTTCCTATAATTTTTGCTATTAGCTTTCCCTCTTTGTATACCTCAAAATTTTCTACACTATCAGCGCTTAGAATATGAACATTTATTGGCATAGTAAACAATTCCAAAGAATCATTTAAAGCATCATGATTACCGTAAATAACATATACACTTATATTTTTTTCATTTAGTCTTTCACACTCTGTAATAAAAAATCTATTACCTCTTACGGACCTTAAATAGCTGTCATAAACGTCTCCACATAGCAAGATAAAGTCTACCTCATATGAAATGGCTTTATAACATAGTCTTTCAAAGCCGTCATATACAGCGGTTTTACACAAATCTTGTATTTCTTTTTTTGGTTTTCCATTTATATTAAGAAAGGATCCCAAATGAACGTCTGCAGCATGAATAAATCGAAAGGTTTCACTCATTACTTTTACACCACCTAATATATATTTTACCATAAAAAATGGAAAGTATATATTATTTGATTTTTTTATTAGACAAAAAAATAGACTAGTATTTTAACTAGTTATTGATTTTCTATTTCCTTATAGTATATAAAACAAAAAAAAGCATACAATAATGTTAGTAGAGGATTTAAAATGGTTGAGCCTAGAGTGCTTGTAGGTCGGAAATGGCTTTAGAGTATTCGGCCAAAGGTGTATACGAGATCTGCTAAGGTTTTTTATATGCCAGAGGGAAGAATATTATGGGTTCTTAACAGCTATATATGTGCCTAACCGTATATATATGGTTCTCCCGGATGTGTAATATTCGAGCTAAGATGATATAGGTTGCCGCAGGTTTTATTAAAATATAACTAGGGGTTTTTCTTAGTCGAGAGATTATTTTTAGCTCCCAAGGTGTTCTATATTGTCGAACAAAGATGTATATATGTGCTGTAATGCTTGAATGCTATTGAAAGATAACATCCGGGTGTATAGGGACGTATATGTGTTGTAGTGAAGACTGTTTCGAGTTTTCAAATAAATCCCTAGGGTTATAAGACAAGTTATTATATACATGAAAACAAATAACAAGCCAAATAGTCTAACATATTGACTTGTTATTTGTTTATCTACATCATTTCTTCATCATTTCATTCTTTTCAACAAAAGGCATACTAACATCAGTTTGTCCACCCATTGTCGTTACCTTTTTGCCATTAACAAGGAATTGAACCTTTGTTATTCCTAATTCTTTATCTAAAATCAATGTATTTATAATTGAATATAAAGCCATATTTTCTCCTGCTGAACCCTCAACCTTTAATCCAGTTTTAAGATCAACATAAGCTATTTTTTCTTTAACTTGAACATCTAATACTTCTAAGTTTGTAGGCAATGTCGCATATGATTTTACTGCGCTTTTCGTACTAGGCCCTTTTACTAATTCACTTACAATAGACTTAGCTGTAGGATTCTCAATAGTTCTTTTTTCACCCACTAAATACATAGCTTGATCATCACTAAAATAGAGTACCACGTCAGAACTTTGTACTACAGGCTTTGTTGCTTCTGGGGTTTTCACCTGCGTTGCTACAGTAGGGATTTCTTCCTTTGGCTGATCTTTTACTACGCTTGTTGATGTAGTCTCTTTTTTTACCTCAGATTTTGCACAAGCAGTCAATGTAAAGATAAATAGACTACATAATATTACTGAAATAATTTTTTTCATTTTGTCACCTTCCTAATAAAATATTTTATTATTAATTATAATTAACAAAACCTATAGATAAATCTTTAATTTTATTAGCAATTATTTCTAAATTATATCACAAATTATAATGTTATGTGAAAATCTTTATTAAAAAATTAAGTTGCCTAATTGTACATACCATTTAGAATATACATTTCCATCTGCATCTCTATACCTGCCTTTTTTATCCTTCACCATAACTGTTGCCCTTGTGTTTATTTTATAAATGAAACCATTATATTTTTTGCCATCACATAAAAATCTCACCTTTTGACCTATTACTAATCCATATTTTTCTGTATTTATTTCTTTTTGGCTAGGCAATTGGTGAACTACATCTGTATGTCCAAATATGTTATTTACCATTGTTTTAAACCTAAGTCTTTTGCAACTAGATTCTTTATAAATATGTAACTCAATTAAATGACATAATTCATGTTCAAATACTATTTGAAATGCCTCTAAGGAATCTTTTGTATTTATCCCCGACACTATTTTGTCTCTTTCTACCTTGTAATATTGAAAAAAGAATTTTATACCCATTCTAATTTCATAAGTTTCTTCATCTGGTTGTAATAGTTTTAACTTTCTACTATAAATAGTTTTTCCTGCAGCAGATGTCATTCTAGTGGACAAGGAAAAAATTAATTTTCCTTTAAAATTTCCACTAAAATAATTGTTAAAAAATTCTTCATCATATAAATCAAATAAATTTTTCAGATCCTCATTTGACATACATTGTATATTTCCTGTGTTCACGTTTTTAGATAAAATGATAAATTTATTTCTTACATCATTCCTTTTATTAATTATATCTGAGCTGCTATATATTAGATCTTTTATGTTTTCACTTATCATTAGACTTACTTCCTTTTGAGAAAATGGAATAAATTTTAAAGCTTCTTTAAAATAGCAGTATCAATTATGATGTTTATCTTTAGATAGTTTTAAACTATCTTTATAATAGAATGCTGTTGATTGAGAATTCCCATTTAAATTTTCATAGGAAATTTCTAATTTTTTTGTAGTTTTAACAGGTAGAATTTCTCTAATTCTTATTCCGAGTATTGGGTCTTCCATCTCCTCATAAAGAATAAAAGCAGTTTCTCCACAAATTATTCCAACCTTTTTAGAAATTTCAATAATCTTGTTATTCATTGCATCTCGAAGTTCCCCTCGTTCATATTTAACTCTATGTTGAAGAGATTCTATACGTTTTTTATACCACACTTTTTCAATTAGATTAACATTTTCTTCTAGTTCAAGGTCATTTAGCATAATTATTCTTTGAACTCTATTTTTTCCTACTTTTCCTTTTAACGTAACAACTCCGCCTACTTCACCGTTAATTTTAGCAAAAACTGAAAATGGTTCTTTATCATACATGTATTCAATAGTTCTTGGAAATGTTGTTTCCACGTTCATTTTGCCCCAATCAATTTCAATGTCAGTAACCTGTGGATTTTTAATTCTATTAAATTGTTTAAGTACCTTATCTTCAATTCGTTCATCAGGGTTAATAACTTCTGCAGCTCCATAACTAATTCGAGCTAATTTATTAATGAAATAGCTATTTACGCTGGTATCTATTCCAAAAGGAAATATTCGACTTTCTTTAATATTTTCTTCTACAAAAGTTAATATTTCTTTTTCATTTTCAACCAAATCATCTGTAAATAAAAATATTATATTTTCCTCTTCTTCACTTTTACCGAGTAGAGCATACTTTATTGCATCAAAAATCACTGCATTTTTTTCTACTTCAAGCTCTTGAATCCATTTTTTTGCATTTTCTAAATTTTCTTCATTAAAATCAACCTTTATCTCTTTTGAGAAATAACTAAGCTTATCTCCAAAAGCAGCAATATTAAAGGTATCCCCTAATGTTAAATTTCGTAAGCACAGCAAAAGTGCATTTTTACCATCTATTAACTTATCACCACTCATTGACTCTGAGATATCTAGAAGGAATATATAATTCGCTCCCAATATAGTTTGCTCTGCTTCAAGCTCAGGAATAAATCTTAAATATAAAATTCCCTTATCGTCTCTAGGATAATCATATATCATTCCTGTAGTTTCTAATTTTTCTTGCTCTTCCAGTATTATTTCTAAACCTTTATCCATTTTTTGATTTATTCCATCTAATGTTACTTTATATAAATTATTTTCTTCATATTCAACCCTCAATTTGTGAGATGTACACTTGAATTTTAATTTTGTTAAGGATTCAACTAAAAGTCTTAAAGTAAACTTATAATCATGGTCTTTATTGGTACTAACATTATTACTGGATAATATCGCATTATTTTGTGAAATATTTATTGGATCTATTATTTTTGGAATGGATAACTTCAAATTTCTATTGTCGTAACTAAGCTCTTCTATATAAGATACTTTAAGTTTTACAACTTCATTAGGAATTACCTTTCCTATAACTATCCTAATTATATTATCTCTAAATTCTTCTAGTAAAAAAGTTTTGTTATCTGAATCCTTAAAATTTTCATAAATCTTATTTGCATCTTCTTTATTTTGTATTAATCCCTTAATAGTCCTACCACCAAGCACTGCCTCAAAACCTGATATAACTGCTTGCTCTGGAATCGGAAAAGTATAAATGGCCTCTACATCATTGCTTCCTTTGTTCTCATATACATGGTCAATAGTATACTCCGCGAATTCCCCGCACAAATTTCCTATTATATTAACTTCTTTTAAAATTATGTTATTTTTTAACCTCTTTTTATGTTTCGAACTATTAATTGACATTGTATCCCTCCTGATTTTATATAACCAAAACTTTACAGAACCCATAAAATATTATACACATATTTTATCATTAATATTAAAATTAGTCTTTGAATTTTTTGCAATAATTTTATTCTTGTTATTTATTTTTATGTACCTTATAATAAATAGATGGATAGTATGGATAATAGTATTTATGCTCGACCTGTCGAAAGGGGAAATTATTGTATGAATAATTGTATAGTAGCTCAATCAGGAGGCCCAACTGCTGTAATAAATGCTAGCGCTATGGGAGTGCTTGAAGAAAACAATACCTCTCACTATTATGATAACGTTTTTGCTGGTATAAATGGGATACAAGGTATTTTAAACAAACATATTGTAAACCTATCTATTATTACTTATGATGAAGTTAAAGGATTAAAGTATACACCTTCCTCTGGTCTTGGTTCTTGCAGATATAAACTAAAACCATTCGAAAAAAGCACCGAAGAATACATAAAACTTTTTGAAATATTAGAAGAATATGAAATTAAAACTTTCTTTTATATCGGTGGAAATGATTCACAAGATACTGTACATAAACTTAGTGTCTATGCAAAAAAACATAATAAGGATATAAAATTCATTGGCATCCCTAAAACCATAGATAACGACCTACCAATTATGGATCATACACCTGGCTTTGGTAGTGCAGCTAAACTAATTGCCACTCAAGTTCTTGAAAACTTCCTAGATGCTAGTGTGTATCCAACAAAAGGAGTCTTCATACTTGAAACTATGGGACGTGATACCGGCTGGCTAGCTGCTAGCGCTTGCCTTGCAACTATTAATGGTAAACCTGTTGCAGATTTTATCTATCTGCCAGAAATAGCTTTTGATGCAGAAAAATTTTTAAGGGATATAAGTAGGAAACTCACTGAAAAAAACCATGTTTTCGTAGTAATATCCGAGGGCATCCGAACTAAAGATGGTAAATCACTAGATGAAACTTATGAGGTAACCCTTGATAAATTTGGACACGTTCAGTTAGGTGGTATTTGTGCCTATCTTAAGAACTTAATTTTATCTACTGAAACGGCTGAGAAGGTAAGAGTTTTAGAACTATCTACAACTCAGCGCTGCTCTATGCATTGTGCCTCTCAAACAGATATTGATGAAGCCTATGCAGTAGGAAAAGCTGCAGCTGTTTACTCTATTGATGGAATAAGCGGAAACATGATAGGATTAAGAAGACTTTCAAACGCTCCTTACACCTCTGAACCTTTTGTACTTGAAGCTGAAAAAGTTGCAAATAACATTAAATATTTTCCTATGGAATGGATAAATGCAGAAGGAAATAATGTTACACATGAAGCCTACGAATACACGCTTCCTTTAATAATGGGGGAGCCTAAACTAGTAATAGAAAATGGTCTTCCAAAATATACATTTTTAGAAGAATTTTTTAAATTATAAAAAACGACCCTTAAAGTCCTTTTTAAATATTATAAGAAATATAAAAAGCTCTACGATAAATTAAATTTTCGTAGAGCTTTTTATATTAATCATGTTAGGATAATGGATTCTCATTACCATATTTAAAATAAATTAATGAATTCAAAAATCTCTGGTATTTACTAATTTCAGAGCTAACTTCGTGTCCCCTAAATACTTGCATTGAAATAACTTCCCATAAAAACACCCATCCACCTATATTAAATCCTTGTTGTACCGTTCCGAGTATTATGTTATCGTCAGCAGTTGTACTTAAAAAAACAGACATTGTGAGTAAACAAAGTGATGCGAGTACATATTTAAATATTTTATGATAATTATCCTTTAAAACTTTAATCTCTTGATGCAAATAAAAAGAGTAGTAAGTTTTAATACCTGCAATTAACGACTCTTCTCTGTTTACATCTTTGCCTTCTTTAGGCAAATAAAAACATATATCAACTCCATGTTTTTCCGGAATCTCTTCAAAACAATTTTCAAGAAAATTTGCTAAATCAGGATCCATGTCCCTCTTTCTAAAGGGAGCGCGGTCCCATTCATTAAATATATCAGTATATTTATCTATAGCTACTTGTATAACGTAATTCCCTGTAATAGAATTTTGCTCATAAATTTTCTGAAGATAATCACTTTTCTTCGGCTTCATGGTTTTTTCCTTCCATTTAGTATTCATGTTTTGAATTATACTTTGCATTTTATCAACCCTTCATAACCAATTTATATATGTATATAGTTAATTATACTACTCTAATTGAGAATAGCAAAGTGAAGCCATTCTACATAGAATAGTAATTCTTGAGTTTACTAAGGTTATTCTCTAGTTTACGTCAAAGTCCTCATGTTTAGACATGCATATGTAAATATTTAAAAAATTTATTAATATTTATAAAATTAAATTTAAATACCAGTTTAAAATTCTATCACCACAAATTATTATTAAAAAAGTAGCCATAATTATTGATGGACCAAAGGGCATTTCCGATCTTCCACTTTTCTTTTTAAACCTTAATAAATAAACACCAATAACTCCACCAATTATAAAAGAAAAAAACATCATAACGAAGGTTAGTTTAAACCCTAAAAATAGGCCACAAAGTCCGCATATCTCTGCATCTCCCCAACCCATACCATCTGTTTTAAGTATAAGCCTTGACATTAAAATAATAAATGTTATGATTCCTGCACCTAATACTCCACCATAAATGTAGGTAGCTACTGGTTGACCTAAATAAAAATTTACTCCTAATAAAATAAAACCTACAGCAATTGCAAGCCATGTGGTAGTTGTATATACATCCATAGTATCATAATCTATCATAGCTATAACTACTAAAAAAGGTATAAGTATTAAAAACCGCATCAAATCAATGCTGATTCCATATTGAAAATAAGTTACTAAAAAAAGTATAGCCGTCGTAAGTTCTACTAGGGCATATCTAATAGATATCTTCTCGCCACAGCTTCTGCATTTACCTCTTAAAAAGATCCAACTAAAAACAGGTACAAGATCATAAGGCTTAATATTATGTCCACAGGAGGTGCAGTGTGATGCTGGAAACGCTATACTTTCCCCTCTTGGAATTCTGTAGATACAAACATTTAAAAAACTTCCTATTAATAGGCCTACTATAAAAATATATATAACGAAAATGCTTTCCATAGTTAAACTCTCCTTGGATCTGGATTTTCTATTTAAATACAATTAATCTATTTATATATATTAATCTAATGTATTTTGTTAACTCTATTGTATTTATTTCCATTATAACTTTACCATATATAAGGAAATATAAATATGGAATATTTCATTTTAATAATTATTAATTATTATTTTTCTAGAATGAGATGTTTTAGGATACTTACTTTACTATAATGTTATCAAATTATTAGAAGTATGTAACTTTATAACGCAAGATAATTATATGTCCAAGGCTATGAAAACCTTGGACATATAAGTAAAACTATATATACAGCTGATTATTATACAGTACTTGCTGCTACTGATTCGCTATAGGATATAACACATTGCTACCAACTTTTACGCTTACATCACCCTCTGCATTTATTAAAACAGTAAAATTCGATGCTGGTGTAGCTTTTGGAATTGGTACATTCTGAAGGTAACCTGTTATTAATCCACTCACATCATCATCGGTTTTTCCTATTACTACAGTTGTTCCTGCGGTAACTGGTTTTATTACTCCTTTAGCAATTTGTGCATAGGTAGCATCAGTTATAACCTTTGCACTAGCTACATCGGCTTTTTCCTTAGCATCCTTTTGTACCGCGGTAAACTTAGGTAACGCAATTGATGCTATTATCCCAATAATCGAAATTACTATTATAAGTTCAATTATTGTAAATCCTCTTTTGATAATATTTTTCTTTTTTTGATTTAATCTTTTCATTAAAATACTCCTCCTTACAATAATTTGAAATTAGTTTATCTCAATTATTGCCAAGAAAGAGTAGTTTTTATTCAATTTAAATTTTGAATGTGTAAATTACTATGCTAATAAAATACATTGCTCGGAACATATTCTGTAAAAAAATGATTTAAACAAAATAAAAGAAGCGCTGAAGACCATATATTCTTCATTACTTCTTTTATTTTCATAATATAAATTGGTTGCACTAATGCTAATTCGCATAATTATCCAATAAACAATCATGTTAAAATTTACTTTAACTAATGTAAATCTGGTAAGGCGACAACTTCAATCGTGCAAAAACTTTCCAAACTATTTCCTACTTGCACAGAATTAGTTAATAGTCCTCCAACAGTTGCATTTTTGTTTACAGTCCCTTTATACGCAAGGATAAAATGAGTAATACTATTATCTACATTAGGCATAGTAATTTTAAATGTACCAGTTTTAATTGATGTTTGTATATTTGTAACAAAAGTTGGCTTACCTGTTCCTACTATTTTGTACAATTGCAAATTAGAAATTGTAACATTATTATTCATTTTCATTTGTATAATAGCATTTTTAATTGAGGTTGTGAATTCTACACCAAAACCTCCACTAAACCCTTTCGCTATTGTATACGATGATTTTTTTGTACTAAAAGCTCCATTTATAAACATTCCATGTTGGATAATAGTAGTTCTATCTACTGTTATATTAACTGTATTTGACACTCCACTTACATTTCCCGCTTCATCTGTTTGTTTTGCTGTGATTTCATGGGTTCCATCTGCTAATTCAGTTGTTAGGGTAAGGTTCCACGTTCCATCAGCAGCTACTGTTGCTCTTCCTATTGCAGTCACGTTATCATATACAGTTACTAATGCTCCTGCTTCTCCGGTTCCTGTTATCGTTGGTTTATTATTCTTTGTTACTCCTGAAGCTGGCCCTGTTATTATTGGTGCTATTGCTGTTGTGTCTACTGTTAAGTTAACTGTATTTGATTTTACACTTTCATTTCCTGCTACATCTGTTTGAGTCGCTGTTATTGCATGTGCTCCATCTGCTAATGCAGTTGTTAGGATAAGGCTCCAAGTTCCACCAACAGCTACAGTTGCTGTTCCTATAAAAATTGTTCCATCATATACAGCTACAGCTGCCCCTATTTCTCCTGTTCCTGTAATTGCTGGTTTGTTATTATTTGTTTTTGTTCCATCTACAGGTATTTTTATCACTGGTGCATCTGCTTTTGTGTCTACTGTTAGGTTTACAGCATTTGACACGCCGCTTACATTTCCTGCTACATCTATTTGAATCGCTGTGATTGTATGGGTTCCATCTGCCAATCCAGTTGTTAGGATAATGCTCCAGGTTCCATCACCAGCCACTGTTGCTGTTCCTATAAAAATTGCTCCATCATATACAGTTACAGCTATCCCTATTTCTCCTGTTCCTGTAATTGTTGGTCTATTATTCTTTGTTATTGTTCCATCACTAGGTGCTGTTATTATTGGGGAAGAATTCCATACTTCAAATGATGTACTATATATAGGTGTAGATGCATTATTTCCGGCAGTATCTGTTGCAGTTCCTGCCTCTATCCTTATTGCAAGTAGTCCATCACCTGTTATATTGCTTATTGTTACTGTTCTTGTGTTTCCTGTTCCACTTGCTGTTACTATCCCATCAGCTGTTCCTATTTTTTCTAAAATAACATTATTACTTCTTAGTGTTACAGTATCAGCTCCAGAGTAAGTTACTGTATACGTGATTGGGCCACTCCTTGCAAGACTCGAAGATGGCACACCTATTGTTAACGTAGGTGCTATTGTGTCAATTGTAAAGGTATTTCCCGATGGTATCGTTGCAATGTTACCTGCTTCATCCTGTGCTGCAGAAAGACTTACAGTTGCCGTCCCATCTTTGTAGGTATTTCCATTATCCGTGTTTACTATATAGGCATATGTCCATGTTGTTCTGTCTGTTCCTACTGTCATGGACTGTGCTGTAATATCAACCGAGCCTTGTTGGTTAATTGATATTTGCGGAATCTGATTACCTTTAACTGGTTCAGAATAAGTAGCTGTAATTATCTCTGTACCTGCCTTGGTAAGATTTGCACTATAAGTTACTGCTACAGTCGGAGCTTTGGTATCAATTATGAACGTATTAACCTGTGGTGCTGCTGCAGAGTTATTTAAGGCGTCATGTACCGCAGATAAATCTACGGTAGCAGTACCATCTTTATAAGTACTACCATTAGCTGCATTAACAGTATAAATATATGTCCAAGTTGTCCTATTAATCCCTACATTCATATTTTGTGTTGTAATAACTGCAGAACCTTGTTGCTTAATTGATATTTTGGGTATATCTCCCGAATTAACCGGTTCAGAATAAGTGGCCGTAATGCTCTCAGTCCCAACACTTACAGGATTTGCACTAAAAGTTAATGCTACTGTCGGTGACTTTGTATTTATTGTAAAAGTATTCCCAGTTGGTGCTGCTGCAACATTCCCTGCTCCATCATGCACCGTTGACAAACTTACTGTGGCAATACCATCGTCATAAGTGCTGTTATTATCCGAATTAACGGTATAATTATATGCCCATACTTTTCTATCTGTTCCCACAACAGTCATATTCTGAGTTTCTATATCTGTTGTACCTGGCTGATTAATTGATATTTGTGGTATCTCTCCAGATTTAACTGACTCGGAATAAGTAGCTGTAATTACTTCTGTTCCTACACTGGTTGGATTAGCACTATAAGTTAGATTTACTGTAGGAGCAGTATTATCATATGTGACAGTTGAATCTTGAACTGCAACCCCTTCATTTCCGTACAAATCAGCAAAATGAGCAACTTGCACCGTAATTGGTCCATCTGTTAACTTATCTCCATTTAAATTAATTAAGCCTCCACTTCCAATAGTAACAGTGGCTGTATAATGATTTTGTAAATCATTCGTAATGGTAGCATTAGTGGTATAGCCATTAATTAAAATTTGTGGATTTCCAGTCAAATTTTCTGAAGAAGTAAATTTTGTGGTTAGTGTATTTCCAGCTACAGACAATTTATTACCATTCACATTATTGGAGTTAACCACCACATCTTTAATTATGGGTTTAGTATTATCAATTACAAATGGTCCATATAATCCTTGAGTAGTTCCCTCTTTACTCTTAAATTTTGTGGCCACATAATATATTCCATCTTGTGCTGGAAAACTTATGCCTGCAACATCCCCAAAATATGCACCTGCTATATCACCAGGCGTAGTAGTTTTGCTTGAATATAATTCATTTTCTGGAATAGGAACAAACGAAGCTCTACTAACATTTGAAGCGTTAACGCTAAATTTGTATTCTGGAACAAAAGCTGCTTGAGTTGGGCAACCCTCATACCATTCCATATATATTGGATAATACTTACCTGCTGTAAGTTGCATCGGAATATTCTCTGTTCTATCAAAAGGTGCTTTAAGCGACCAATCATCTACAAATGTTTGATTTACACCATCTTTTATAATATATCCATAAGCTCCATCATCTGACCAAGACCCGAGTATATAAGTTCCTGTTTGTTTTGGAACAAAATAACCCCACATTTTCATAGCCTTCCATGAAGCATATTTAGTTTTTGGGTAATATTGGCCATTATAAGTTATTGTATTAGAATTTGGCTTAGATACCGGATTACCATATGAAGTATTATTACTATTTTTTTGGCTCACATAAAAATTGCTTCCATTTGTACTACCTAAATCATATGGAACTGGATTTTTAGTAGAATCAGTTACCGCTTCCTGTTCAAGTACCCCCTCGAATGATGGTGTGCCAAAACTAACATTTCTTGCTGAAGCTGTACCAGCTTTACCTGCATATTCATAATGCTTTGTTGTTAGATAGTTCTGCTTACCTATATCATCCTTATAAGCATCAGAAGTATTAGGTTCTGGTAGGGTTATAGGTGTCATTGCTGAATCCTCAGGGAACTGAGGAACCGTAGTTAAATTACTTGCTTCCACGAACTTATATTTACTAAAAGTTACATCGTTAAAACCATAAGAAATTTTTGCTTTCGCATCTGCTGCAAGCTTGACTGCTGGATTTAATATTTTGTTGCTTGTTATACCTCCACTATTTGTATAAGGAGTTATATTTTGATTTGATGAATCTGTTACATTTACTGACATTCCAGTAACAGTTTGGGTAGAATCAGCTTGCACTGGCACAACAATCAACATATTGATCATAACAAATGTAAGTAAAACACTAATAAATTTTTTCAAATTACATTTGAACATTTTTCACCCTCCCTTATTTAATTATTTTTATTCCTAAAATACATACTATTACTAATAGTATAAGTAGTTTTCCCATCATCACCAATAAGTTCAATTTCAATTACAATTCCTGAACACTTAGTATCTATTGGTGAAATTTTAATCTTACTAATATCACTGCAAATAATTTTTCCTGGTGATCCAGGTGGTGATCCTGGCTGAATGTACCAGAGATTCTTACCCTCAACTCTATATTTATAAGAATATTGTAGAGCAGGATCAGCATTTTCCACTAAAAAAGTTATTCCCTCTTGTCCTAAATCCTGAGAAGTAAATACATCTCCTAAGTTTATGCCATTTAATGAGGAAATACGTGAGGTTTCCATAGCACTTTTAGAAAAAGAGTCCATTGAATATTGCATATCCATCTGAAGTTGTGATTTTACAACTACACTATTTAAAGCCTTTTGATGTGTAAAAAAAAACTGAAAAAATATTGCTGAAAACATAGCTCCTATAGATAACGCCAATATTAACTCTAGAATTGTAAATCCTTTTGTTTTTTTTCTTACCTTATACATCGCATCACCTCTAGTCTTACGTCTTAATTATTAACTCTCCAATTGGCTAATTTAACTAATCCACCATCAATAGCATTACTTGTTCCATTTGCATTTTTGCCAACTGTTGCAGCTACTTCAACAATTTGAGTACCTGTTCCAATAGTTCCATTAAAAATTTTAGAATAGGTATTCGTATAATTCCTTGCTATGGTTTTCAACACATAATTGTTATCATAGGTAAGTGTTTTGGGACCATCATTTATAGTTGTTAGGTCTCCACCTGCAATTATGGTTCCTGTAAAATTTACTGTTCCTGATAAAATAACATTTTGCGATGTAATAATAATGCCATGTGGATTACCTATCATTTTTGTTAAATCAATAACTTCATCGTTAGTATCATTTGGTATATAAGTTGAATCTGTTCCAAGTAAAACCACATTTTTACTTTTAGTCCTAACTTCAACTTCGCTATTAGTATTATCAATAACGTTACTATCGTCAACCTTACTTAAAGTTGCCTGAGCTATTACATTTGTCTGATAGCCAGGTTTGGTATCAATACTTGCTACCCCAAACACATCTTTGTATACTTTTCCCTGTAAATAATCATCATTTAACATTTTAGAAGTATCTATTGGTATACCATTAATGTCTGTTGAAGGTACCCCTAAATGTGTTTGATCTCCCATTTCATATACTACCCTTGCAAACTCATTTTGTTTATCTGTTATTTGACCCATTTGACCAATATCAATGGATTTATCCATAAGGCCGCCGCTAGATATAGCTACCCCTGCACTAAAAATAAGATTATCAATAGTAATTCCACTTTTATTCAATGCAGTCGGAAGTGAATCAGGAGAAAACGATGCAATCTTTCTAAAATATTCTGCTTTATCTGCACCATTTAAGGCTACACCTGGTAAGTTAGTATCCGGATCTTTAAAATTATTAACTAATTGTAATGGGTCGTTATAAGCAAACTCAACTTTATCTTCATCATATAACGTTCCTGTACCCTTAGGAATAGGAATAGTATATGCTGCATAATTTCCCTTTATTGATACTGACTCTCCTGTTTGATAAGGAGTTTCTGTATTAATATATGCAGTTCCATTTATTATGGCATCTCCTAAATGAATTGAAGAACCATTTCCAATATCATCCGTATTAACTATGATACTACTAGAAGAGTTATAATCCTTATCCACTGTTCTTTTAGCACTAATATCATTAATTCCATAATATTTATCTATATCTATATGTGATGTTGTAGCATATAAGGATAAATCATTATCTGTATAAACCATACCCTTGGAATTTTTTGGATCAGGATCATTTGTTATATCATGGACAGTTAAATTACAATTGGAAGCATCAGTAGTACCTGAGCTACTGCTATTACCAATGTATACATTTCCTGCATAAATGTTGCTTGCTACATTAACGGTTTTGTTTTGACCATTTATATTAAAACTATTTGCTGTTACCACATTCGAAGCTAACCCATTATTATTGTTAAAATTAGCTTCTATTTTATTAGTATCATCTGAGCCAATAGAAATCCCACCATTATATTTTGTTTTTACATTATCACTATTAGCATCAGCAACCACAGGAGGTGTACCCTTAACAAATACACTCCCATTTACTGTTATATCAGAATTTATATACATATCTCCATCAATAGAAATTGTATTTTGCCAAACAGGATTAAGAGTGATTTCTTGCTTTTTAGTTTCAACAAAATATGAATCTTGATAATTAGGTATACTAATAACAATATCCGCTTTCACCACTTTTTTATTTGATGTTTGCCCATTTATTGGATTAGTCAAAAACTGTGAACTAATATTAAGCTTCCATTGGTTAAGCGCACCTGTAAATCCAGTTTCCTTCCCTGTAACTGTAATAGTAGGCAAATTTACGGCCTCACTAGCATCATAAAGAGATACTATTTTATCAGATTCAGTATCTTTATCATATTCAGGATATTTTCCATTTTCAAGATATTCACCATTTTCAAGATAATTGTTAGTAGAATTTATATATCCTGAGATACAGCTTTTATAAGATACTTGAAAAACATCATTTAGTTTCGCTTTTAGCAAATTTGTATCTAATGAGCCATCAGGTGAATACAAATAAGAATATGTACCTTTAAGAGGCTCAATATTAGTGGAGGAATACAGATTAAATGCAGTCATATAAGTATCTGTAGCATTATTGCCTTTCTGTATACCCTGGGAAATAACTTTTTTCATAATTCCATACACTGTATTTACTCCAGAATCCGAAGCATATAAGCTTTGCGTTTTTTTACTAGCAGTCATTCTCATATTGTAATCAGACACAGTAAGAGATAATACGGATAAACCAGAAATAGAAAGTACCGCAAAAATAAGCAATACTGCAATTAACGAAGACCCTCTTTTCTTTTTTAAACTCATATTCACTCCCCCTTACGTGCCTAAACTTATAGAAGTTTTTGTACTATAAACTTTTACTTTATTAGGACTTTCCCCTTTGTAAATATCTACATCAATATCATAAATTCCACTAGTACCGTCTACAATTGGTGCACTTGACAAATTATCATAAAATTTAATACTACCCTTTGAATTTGTGTAGATATTCTCCTTTCTATTATCTTGTTTGAAGATATATACTGATAAAGAGTTTGTTGCATCGTTTTCGAAATAGATTGTATGAGGACCATAATTAGGCAAATAACTTATTTTAATGTTATCAATAAGGCTATCCGTTAAAATATTAAACGGTTTATATGTACCTAATACTTTATTCGTATTATTATTCAGAAACTGTATTGTATTTTTATCATTGTTGCATATTTTTAAATCATCTATCTGAGTTATGACTTTATCATCAGTAAGACTGTAGACTGTATCACCAGTAATACCATTACTATTAGTTCCTGTTACTATTATAGAATCCCTATCCATTTGAATAATAAGATCGTATAGAACAGCATTATTTGTTGTTGAAGCGGCTTCATATGGTAGCTTCCTCTCAAAAGTTACACTAGCTTTAAACCCATTCCCAATATTTTGTTCAGAAGCTAAGTAGCCTACATCATGCCCAGTACTAGGTGTACTTATATTATTAAATTTCAAGTCATAGGGGTCGTTAGTTTTAATAGTAACAATATTAGGAGTAGTTGTATTATTAGCTCTTAACCCTTCAACTATTTGTTGTGCACATGCTACTGCATACTGCTCACTTTCTCCTTTTTTATTGTTTCCTATAGAAGATATAACTGCCATACTTAGAGGTATACTAACTACACTAAATATCGCAATGCTTACAAGAACTTCAATTAAAGTAGCGCCTTTGCTTTTATTAAATCTAGTTCTCATAATCTGCGCCCCCTACTGATTTTTAATGTTAACAGCACTTCCCTCACCTTTAACTGAAACCCTTGGTTTATTACTATCATCATTAGATACATAAATATTTACTACCCTTGAAGTTTTATTTACAACACTTACGTTCACTCCTACATTGTCTGTGTTAGCAATTCTTTTATTTGAAAATATTATGGCAGATATATCCTTATTAGTTGGTGTAAATTCTGTCCCATTACCATTATATTTCTGAGGATAGGAATTGTTTCCAATTTTATACTTATAGTAAAACTTCCCACCTACTTCAACAAAAACTATCTCTACTGTCTGAGTGCTATTTTCATCACCATAAATATAAGTTTTTCTCTCTTTATCATTATAGCTGCCTAACATAATTGCTGGTAAATCTGAACTTACGGATCTTACAGACATTACAAAGTCATTGATATTTTCTTTAACTTTATTAGCATCCTCAATAGTTGTACTTACAGCATTACTCTTTGTAACAGTACCATCACTTGCAAAAGGATTTTGCTTACCATATGGATTATTATAATTCCACTTGAAATAATCAGTATCCATGCCATTAAATTTTGGTATTGAATAAAACTCTAAATTTGCAGTCCCACTAAGTTCCCCTGTATCGCTTTCATTTAAAGCTAAATTAGATATTATTATTTTTTTGTTATAATTTTCTATATTCTTAATAAGCACCAGAATATTATCATAAGAACCCTTAAATGCTAAAGAGACTTGTGCGTATTGAGTGCTACCTTTAATGTCTTTTTTGTCATCCGCTACATAAATACCCAGATTATTATATTGATCTACAATGGTTTGTAAAGTTTTTAAAGCTTTTGCATTTTTGCTGGTATCATTAGAAGTGTCAGTAGTTCCATTGTTAGTGGTTTTATTCCCAGCATCTGCCACATTAGCAGTTGAAAAAGAAAAGTTGCCCTCTACATTTGACTTTTTTAATAAAGCATCCAATTCTATTATTAATCTATCTTGTTGTATAACAGGGTAAATACTGCTAGTCTCATCTTGGACCTTTGAATTAAGTATCTTTATGTCTTTTTCTCTTTTGTTGGACATAGAAATTTTAAGCTTAATATCTTGAAGCTTATCATCATACATCTTCTTCTCAGTTCTTAAGACATTTATTTTCTGACTTTCATTTACGTTAATAAATTTATAATATCCACCTACTACGATAAAAGTAAGCAAGACAATCATTAGAGTTTTTTCACTTTTACTTATTTTCATTTAACATCAACACCCTTTAAAGTACATTTAACTAAAAATCCATAACTTTTCTTTGTTGAATCTCCACTAAGCCCACTTACATCAACATTTTTAATACTGTCAAGCTGCAATAAGTTCCGCTGAAACTCTGCTATGCTTACTCTATTCGAGGATGTACATTGAAGTTGAGCAGTGCTCGCATCTATTAAAATTGAAACAACAGATACCTCTTGAGGTAATGTTGAAAATATGGTTTTCATAACACTACTGCTTCCTATTTCCTTACTTGATATACTATTAAGTGTAGTGGTAACTCCTTCATCATATTTATTAAGCAAATCATATTTCTTTATTGTTACATTTGCCTTTGTAAACTCTCCTTGTAAAGCGGTATTATTTATATCTGCTTTCAATTCTCGTATGTCCATACCTAAAATTATTTTATTTGAAAAATACCATATAGTAGTACCTATTACATACATTAATACTAACGCAGTAAGTGCAGTTAAAATAACATTTGTTTTTTTAGACTCGTTATTAGATTCTATATATGGTAAAAAAAAGTTCAAATCCCTCATATCATTCACCTGCCTAAAATCTTATTTTAGCTTAAAATCTAATTATAGCCCCGATAGCATTTAAATAATGATCTATATCTTCACTATTTACATCTTTGTTAAATACCACATTATTCAACTTATCAATATGCTTCACTGGAATATTAAATTTAGCTTCCATATATTCCTCCAGTCCTTTAAGTCTAGAACTTCCTCCATGTATAAATATTTTACTTATGTTATTACCTACTTTTTTATTTTTAAAGAATTGAATGATACGTCCAAGCTCCTCCATCCATTCTTCTACGTCAGACCTGATTAAGGTTGCCATTTCGCTCTTTTCATAATCCATAAGGTCGCACTGCTTTATTTTTTCAGTTTCGGCTTTAATAACGTTCATATTAAATGACTTAGCAATGTTTATGTCAATTTGTTTCCCACCAGATTTTATCATTCTGGCAAACTCTAACTTATGATTGGTATATATATTAGCTTCAAGAGATTCTGCTCCCATATCAATCACCGCAATAGTTTGCTGTGTAGCATTTTCATTTTCACTAATTATATCTCCATGTAATATTAATTTCTTTATAGTATTATAATTAACATCCAATGCATTGGGTTTCAATTTAGCAATTTTTAAAAGCTCCATATAATTTTTCGCTAACTTATTAGGATAAATTACTCCTAAAACCCTTAACTTATCTATGCCCTCTACATTAATTTTCTCTAAAATACTAAATTGTACAATAAAATCATCCATATTAATGGGTAAATAATGTTGAAGCTCAAATTTAACTAATGTTTCTAATTCATCTTCCTTTGCATTAGGTACAATTATTTCTCTATTTATTATGGTAGTGCTATTCCCTGTACAATTGGCGCTCTTAATTCTAATTTTGTTATTTTTTAAAACTGTTTCAATTTCTTTAGGCAAAGCTGTTAGGTTTTTAAGACTATCCTCACTAGGATTGCTTACAGAAGATTTAAACATAAAAGCTTTTTCGATAATAATTTTATTCCTAGAGCACTTTCCAACAACCACTTTAATGTTTTGAGTACCTATATCAATAGAAACCATTTTTTTATTAATAAGAGGTTTCCTTGGTTTTAAATCAATGGTTACTTTTTTTTGTTTTTTTAATGAGGATAAATCAGAAGTCAATAATTTTTTCAAGTTTAGTTTTTTTAGTTTTTCTATTGGAATCACCTCTTATTTATTTTACTTAAAATAGCTAGTAAGTATAAAACAATTTGAATTATTTTATACTTACTAGTAAAAACATAAATTTAATTATTAAGTAGTGGTAATTGTTACATCTCCAGTTGCATTTATGTCTATATGATACTTTGTTGCTGTTGCAGTTCCTGTTGCTGCTGCTGTTGCTTTTCCTTGTGGAGCTTTTACATCTTTAAATGCAGCCTTCAATGTAACTGCATCAGTCGAGTCTGTAACAGGAGTACTTCCAGTAGTATCCGTTACAATTACTGTTGTACCTGATACAGTAATGTCAAAATCCTTTACTCCTGCGGCAATAGTACCATCGGACACAAGCATTAATACGGTTCTTTGAATAACTGCGCAACTTTGTACATCTGCCTTAACCTTAGAGTTATCCCTAACCGCCATAAAATTTGGTATAGCAATAGCTGCTATAATTGCCATAATAGCTAAGACTATAATAAGTTCGATAAGTGTAAAGGCTTTTTTCTTTTTCTTAATTATTTCATTCTTTTTCATAATTATTTCATTCATTTTTTATTCCCCCTAAATTTTATTATTATTTTATCGGTTGCCATTATAGCACTCGATTAACAATCCATTAATTATCTTCTTCGAAGCTGTTAAACATTAATTAACTGTACTATACATACTAAACATAGGTTGAACTATACCGAGCATCATAACTCCAATTAATACGCCCATAATCACAATCATTAAAGGCTCTAGCATTGAAGTAAAAGTTTGAATTTGTGCATCTAGTTCGTCATCATAAAAATCTGCAGTTTTGCTGAGTATATCATCTAGAGAACCTGACTCCTCACCAATACTAATCATTGATATTAACATTGGTGGAAACACATTAGTTCCCCTTATAGACTCTGCAAGTCCATTACCCTTAATAACTTCATCCCTTGCTATTAATAGTCTACTTTGAACTATTCTATTGCCCACAACCTCTGACACAATTGTTAATCCCTCAACTAGAGATACTCCACTAAAGAGTACAGTAGACAATGTTCTAGTAAATCTGGATACAATTATTTTTTCATTAAGCCCTTTTAAAATTGGCAGTTTAAGCCTTAATTTATGTGATAACGTTATGCCACCATCACTTTTCAGAAAAAATCTAATTCCATAAATAGATAAAGCAACTATAAGTACAATTGGCCCAAAGTTTTTTGTTAATCCTGAGCTCATTGCCAGCATTATTTTAGTTGAGGTTGGAAGCACTACTCCACTACTTGCAAACATAGTAACGAATATAGGCATTACAAAAGTTAATATTACTACACCTGCAAGCACTGCAATTGTTGCTATTATCGCAGGGTATATCATAGCTCCACTAATTTTATGATTAATCTTATTTTCTTTTTCAAAATGACTACACATTCTTAGCATAATTGTATCGAGATTACCTGTAAGTTCTCCTGATGCAACCATACTTACTAGAAGATCCGGAAAAATTTTCTGCTGGGCCTTCATAGCTTCTGAGAGTGTAGCACCTTTTCTTACCTCATCATGAACTTTACTTAAGGCTTCTCTAAGTTTTTTACTTGTCATTTGCTGTGACAATACTTCCAAACAAGTATTTATAGGTGCACCTGCATTAAGCATGGTGTAGAATTGACGGCAAAATATTGATATATCCTTAATCTTTACTTTTTCAAGAAAACTAAAATCTATATGTATACCTTCTTGTACCTCTTCGACTAAAAGCGGGTAGTAATTATTAAGACTAATCATCTCCATAACCCCATCCTTACTTTTTGCCTCATAAGTGCCTTCCAATCTTTCACCATTTTCATTCATTGCCTTGTATTTATAATTAGGCATATATAATTACCACCTTCTTTCAGATTTTTTTATTATAGATATGCAATTTTTACAAGTTCTTCAACAGTTGTCACTCCCCTAAGTACAAGTTCTTTACACGCTTGTCCAAGAGTTATCATGCCATTTTTGATTGAAATTTCTTTTAATATTTCACTATTGTTTGAACTAATTATAGCGTCTTTATGTTCCCTTGTTATTTCCATAATTTCATAAACACCAGTTCTTCCTATGTATCCGGTATCTTTACAAAATCCACATCCTTTACCTTTATATAAAGTAAGCTCTGCTTTCTGTATCATCCCTAGAATTCTTTTTTCATAGTCTGATGCCTCATAACTTATTTTACACTTAGGACAGACTTTTTTCACAAGTCTCTGAGCAACTATTCCACAAATAGATGTAGCTGCAAGGTACGGTTCTATCCCCATATCCATAAGCCTTAATATAGTAGATGGTGCATCATTAGTATGCAAAGTACTAAGCACTAAATGTCCTGTAATAGCAGCCCTTACAGCTATTTCTGCAGTTTCTGCATCCCTTATTTCTCCTATCATAATTATATCTGGATCTTGTCTTAATATAGATCTAAGGCCACTTGAAAACGTAAGACCTGCTTTTGTATTAACATTAACTTGATTTATACCATCCAGCATATATTCGACAGGGTCTTCAACAGTTATAATATTTTTATCATTACTATTAAGTTCACTAAGAATAGTATATAGAGTAGTAGACTTACCGCTACCCGTAGGCCCTGTAACCAACATAATTCCATGCGGACTTCCAATAATATTTTTTAACTGTTTAAGCTCATATTCACTCATTTCAAGTCTTTCAATTCCAATTCTATGATTAGACCTATTGAGCACCCTCATTACTATTTTTTCACCATATACTGTAGGAAGAATTGAAACTCTTACATCTACTGTCTTATCTTCAACTGTCATAATTATTCTTCCATCTTGAGGTATTCTTTTTTCTGCAATGTTTAAGTTAGCGAGTATTTTTATTCTAGCAACCAAAGCACTTAATGTATCTACTCCAAGGGTTGATATTTGCTGAAGCTGCCCATCTATTCTAAATCTTATTCTTACATTGTTTTCAAAAGGTTCTATATGAATATCACTGGCCCTAGCTTCAATAGCATTTTTAATTAAATAATCCACCATTTTAACAACAGGCGCATTTTTCACATCATCTATAGCAGGTAGTTCTTGCTGACCTTGCGTTTTATTGTCATTCGCCTTTTCTTTTGATAATTCTGCTGCTGCTTTTGAAACTTGTTCATCTGAATAACACCTATCAATAGCCTTCTTTATTTCATCTTTTAAAGCTACATATGTTTCAACTTCAAAACCTGAAGCTATGGAAACATCATCAATTGCATATATATTAAGAGGATCCCACATTGCAATTTTTATTCTATTTTCATTAAAACCAAAAGGTATTAAATCATGTTTTTCGCAAACATTTTGAGATACTGCTTTAATAGCCATCCTATCTATATTAATAGATTCCAATTTAACTCTAGTAATTCCCGTTTGTGCCTCAATAACACTTATTATATCCTCAGCAGTTACGATTCCATCATCAACTAAAAGTTCACCTAGTTTTTTTCCTATTATCTTCTGCCTATTCAAAGTTTCTTGTAGCTGTCTTACAGTAAGTTTCCCAGACTGTACTAATAAATCTCCAAGTCTTCTTTTTACCTTATTGTCCATACAACCACCTCATCCTGAGATTTCACATTATTTATTTCATTTTTCGTTAAATATTTATATTCTCCCCTTATTAATCCTCATACTTTATAATATGCGCACGTTTCTAAAATATTTACTAAACTTTATATGATTTAATGTTTGATAGCAAAATCTAATTATAATCTCTGTGATTATTGAATACCTATTAGAATAATTTTTTTGTAAATATTTTGTAAATATTTATGTGAATATTATATATCATTATTAATGGAAATTCAACTTAATTGAGTTAGGAATTGTTAATTTATGAAATAAATAAATAGCTCTCTCTCCTTATAGGATTAGATTCTTTAATTTTCTTTGAATCTTATAATATTTACAATTAAATATATTGCTTGTAACTTTACTTTGATGTATGAATAGCTTATATATACTATATAAATTCCGCTTATTTTCGTATAATAAATATGTTTTATTAATTATATCTTCACTATTTAGAAATTAACTAAAAAAATCTTACAATAATAGTAACTATTATTGTAAGATTTTTATTTTCCCTTATCATTCGACATCCAGCTTTATAAAATCAAATTTATTATAATCAAACAATCCTCTAGTAGTAATTTTAACTGCAGGTATTACCGGAAGCGCCATAAAAGATAAGCTTATAAATGGATCATATTCAACCCGCACTCCAAAATTCCTGGCAATTCTGCTTAGTCTTTGTAAATGCTCTGCCACCATATATGGTGATTCAAAGGTCATTATTCCGCCGATTGGCAAGCTAAGCTGTGCAATAACCTTTCCCTCTGAGACCATAGCTATTCCTCCACCAATAGAAATAAGAGTATTAACAGCCACCTCCATGTCCTTATCATTGTCTCCAACTACTATAACATTATGGGAATCATGAGCTATAGTTTGTGCTATGGAGCAATTCTTTAAGCCTAACCCTTCTATAAAACCAACAAAATGTTTACCTGTCTTATGATGCCTTTCAAATACTGATATTTTTAATATATCTTTTTCCATTATTTTTTTTATATAACCAAGTTCATTTTGTATTTTTCTTTGCACCAATTTAGTCTCTAATGAATTTGGAATCAGTTTTATTACATTTATAGCTTTAGCTTTACTTTCAACTTTGAAATCTTCACTCTTTATAAAATCCATATTCATAGAAGATTTTACATTGAGGTCAATATGCTTTTTATCCGGTAATTCCTTATATTCTTTACCATTTTTAATAACTTTTATTATATTTACACCCTTTAAGTTTTCAAATATAACTAAATCCGCTTTATACCCTGGAGCAATAGCTCCTCTATCCAATAACCCATAACACTTAGCTGCATTAAATGAAGCCATTGTAAATGCCTTTATAGGATTAATACCCTGTTTTATAGAAATTCTGATACAGTTATCTATAGATCCATTCTCTAGCAAATCATCAATATGTCTATCATCGCTACAAAATAAAAATCTTCCAAAATTATTATTGTTAACTGCGGGAAGTAAAGCTCTTAGATTTCTTGCAGCAGATCCTTCTCTAAGCATAACGTACATTCCCCTGCTGACTTTAAGCAAGGCTTCCTTAGCATTTGTGCTTTCATGATCTGTTGTTACACCACAGCTTAAGTATGCATTTAGCTCACTAGATAATATTTTAGGACAATGACCGTCTATATGTTTGTCTTTTGCTATAACTAATTTCTTTAACATATTTTCGTCCTTATTTATAACTGCAGGAACATCCATTACTTCGCCTAGTCCAAGCACTCCCTTATTATTAATTAATCTTTCCAGATCTTCTGCATTAAGAACATATCCGTTATCCTCGAATTTTGTTGCTGGAACGCAAGATGGTAACATGAAAAAAATATCTATAGGTGTATCACGACTATCCTTTATCATAAAATTAATACCGTTTATTCCTTGTACATTAGCTATTTCATGTGGGTCTGCTATTATTGTGGTTATACCTTTTTTAATTACTACCTTTGCAAACTGCCTTGGCATAATCATAGAGGATTCTATGTGTACATGTGCATCAATAAAACCTGGAGACACATATAAGTCAGAGCAATCAATCTCAACATCTCCCGTGTATTCGCCAATCCCTATAATAGTGTCTGCAACTATTGCAATGTCTCCTCTATCAATACTTTGCGTAAACACATTAATAAAACTTGCATTCTTCAGCACCAAGTCTGCTTTAACCCTACCCATAGCTGCATCAATATTTTTCTTAAGACGCTCCATATACTTCCCTCCTTTTTTTGAATACTTTATATTAAATTATTACGAAAATAGCTATGGTATTCCTTATTGTTAAGTTAATTATTATTTATTTAGAATTAACTTGCAAAAATCTAGACCAATACGTTGAAATTAAGATTTCTCATAAAGTAAAAAACACAGCCATTGCTGTGCTTCATTATATCTATAGCTATGCTCCATTATAGCTATTGCTATACTTCGTCACAGTTGTTAATGTGCTTATCTTCTTCCATTTTTATTCCTACCCGATTATACCAATCTACATATATATAGAATAAACTAACAACATCCTGTTGATTATATAATAATATTTTTTCTTTTTTCTCGTGAGGCATTCTATTAATATAATCATCATCTTTTACTATTTTACTAAATGTCTTAGCTAAATTAGATCCACTTATTACTTCGCTCTCTCGATCTATCTCAAATATCTTTTCTAAAGCTTTAAGCCCAATGCAAGTTCCCTCAGCTTTTTCATAACATTTTTGTAAATCTATTTCTCCAAAATAATCTTCTAATATAAAGTCTATTTTATAGGCTTTTAATAAATAGTTTATAACTGTAAAATCATTGTTCCCTGAAAACGTAACGATGTATTTTTTATTGTACTTTATTTTCATTTCTTCAAAATATTTTTTAGCTAAAGATAATATCTCTATAGCATCTTTTTTATTTTCTGCCATATATTGAGTAACCTTTATCTCATTTGAGATTTCATCATAAAAGCAGCACCCAAAAACTCCAATACATATAGGCTTTTTATAAATGTAATGTTCCAAATCAAAAAACAAAGCATCTTTAAATAGTTGTTTATTTCCATCTATAATAAGTGAGCCTTCCGTAGAAATTTCTCCCACCTTAACTTTACTAAATCTTGTAATCACAATATCACTCTTTCCTACTAAGTCTTCAAACTCTTTTTAAGTCTACTGACTTTTTTAAATTTTCTTAAAAGCAAAACAATAAATATACACATATCCAATTTAAACCTCTGCTCAACTTATATGTTATCACATTTCGACTATTTTATAAAAGTATTTTATGAAATTTAAAAAAATTTTATTTTTGCTTTATATTGACACTAATAGTTAACCATGTTAATATTGTATTGAGAAGAGTTTTCATTAAGGAGTGATTATTATAAGCATCTATGATTTAAAGCCAGGTGATAAAGCACTCATCCACTCTGTTTGCGGGGATGATAAGTTCACTAAAAGATTATTAGCATTAGGTTTTATTGAAGGTACTGAAGTTAAATTAATAGCAACTGCACCTCTAGGGGATCCCATAATTATAAGTTTACGTGGTTTCAATTTGGCCATTAGAAAAAATGATGCTAAAAATATATATATAAAGAAATCATAATTTATTTTTTAGACATAATGAGGAGGTTTTGAATGATTACTGCTGCTTTATTAGGTAATCCTAATGTTGGTAAAACAACTCTATTTAATGCACTTACAGGGTCTAACCAATATGTAGGTAATTGGGCTGGAGTAACGGTAGAAAAAAAAGAAGGTTTTATAGATAAGAAAATCAAAATTGTTGACTTGCCAGGCATTTATGCCATGGATACATATTCAAATGAAGAAAAAGTTTCCAAGGAATTTTTAGAAAATGGAAATGTGGATGTAATTATAAATATTGTTGATGCTTCAAGTCTCGATAGAAATTTATACCTTACAACTCAATTAAAACAATTTAACAAGCCAATAATTTTAGTTTTAAATATGGTAGACGTTGCAATATCTAAAGGAATAGACATTAATTATGATCTTTTAGAACAAAAGCTAGGCGTAAAAATAATACCTATAGTGGCTTCAAAGGGTAAAGGCATTACTGATGTTCATGATTGCCTTCTGAAAAAAAATTATATTATTACTTCATCAAATACTTTAAAATTCAAGGATGAAAAAGAAACTTATGCGTATATTGAAGTCTTACTGGAATCATGCACCAATAAAAAGACTGATAATAAAAATTCTATTACAGAAAAAATAGATAAAATTGTACTTAATAGAATACTTGCATATCCATTATTTTTAGGAAGTTTATTTATAATTTTTATGTTTACCTTCAATTGGGTGGGACAACCTTTAGCTGATCTTCTAGATAAGTTACTTAATGATGTTTTAGTTCCATTTTTAACTAATTTATTATCTAATAACAGTGCTTGGTTTTCTTCTCTACTAATTAAAGGTATAGTTGGAGGAGTAGGTTCAGTAATTGTTTTTTTACCAGTTATCTTGGCTTTATTCTTAGGTATTTCATTTTTAGAAGACAGTGGCTACATGGCAAGATCTGCTTTTATAATGGATAAGTTAATGAGAAAAATGGGTTTATCAGGTAAAGCTTTTATTCCCTTAATTGTTGGTTTCGGATGCTCTGTGCCAGCAATAATGTCCGCAAGAACTTTAGAGAGTGAAAAAGACAGGAAATTAACCGCACTTTTAGTTCCACTTATGTCTTGTAATGCTAGGCTCCCAGTCTATGCATTGTTTTCCTCAGTATTTTTTCCAGGAAAACAAACCTTCATAGTGTTTTCATTGTACTTAATGGGTATTTGTATAGCCTTTGGAATTGGTCTTTTATTTAAAAATACTATATTCAAAAAAGATGAAGAACCTTTTATTATAGAATTACCAGAATATAAATTACCAGAACTAAACGCTTTATTAAAACATACTTGGGATAAGGGTAAAGGTTTTTTAAAGAAAGCTGGTACTATAATCTTTTCAATTTCCGTAATCGTATGGTTTTTATCAAATTTCAACACTACTGGTATGGTTAAAATCGACGTTAGTTTTTTGGCTAGCATTGGAAGGTTTATAAACCCAATATTTATCCCACTAGGATTTGCTACTTGGCAAAATTCAGTAGCACTGTTAACTGGTCTTATGGCAAAAGAAGTAGTTATAGGTACCATGGGTGTTATATATGGTGGAAACTTAACACATGCCTTAGCAAGTTATTTCACACCACTATCCGCTTATACTTTCTTAGTTTTTGTATTATTATATACTCCCTGTGTATCAGTAATCGCAACTATGAAAAAGGAATATGGAACTAAAATGGCACTTTTTTCTGTATCCTATCAATTAATATTAGCTTGGGTAGTTTCCTTTCTAATATTTAATATAGGTAGTTTTATAATAGGATAAAAAGAAATATATAGTATAAAATATAATGAGGTGAGATCACGTGGAATTTTTAATTGTTGGTGTAATTGTTATTGTAGCTGGATATATTTTTTATTCTAGTATAAAAAAACAAGCAAGTGGTGATTGTGGTTGTGGAAATGGCTGTAAAGGCTGTGACCACAGTTGCGACAATGAACCACCTAATAAAAAGAATAATAAAATTAAATAAAAAGAGTTGCATAGTACAAAATGTACTATGCAACTCTTTTTTTATAATAGTTGACTGTTAACTACTTTAAATGGCTCGATTCTATTTCTATTACTTTTCATAAGAGACATTTGTTTTTTAGCTAATTTTTCTTTTCTCTTAATATCCAAGTCAATTTCAATTGTGTTAATAACGTTGAATATTTTAGGTAGATTTACAACATCTTCATAATTGTGAAGCATAAGAATTTTCTTCACCTTTTCATCATGTTTACTTAGGTACTCATTATACAGATCAACCCACATAGCTCCATTTATCTCATCTTTTCTCTTAATGCCGATAAACTGCTCTACACTTTTTAAACTGCAACTCTTCATTCCCATTCTTTTATGAAAAGGTCTTATAATCCTAAACAAATCTATGTGTTCCCTGGGCATTCTAAACCCAAGATCATATTTATACATCTTTCTAATTATGAAAGGTTCATCAAAGGCCGTTCCATTATATGAACACCATCTTTTAAAATTACCCATTTCCTTCTTAAGTTCTTTCAAAAGACTCTCCTCATCGCTTGGCGATTCTGCAAAATATTGAATAATTTTAAATTCATCTTTGTTTAAGTAATACCCTAAAGATATCAATACTATTTTATCATATTCCAAATCGAAACCTGTGGCTTCAATATCTAAATATACAATAGTGTCCATCTTAAATTTGTTAAAAATCTCACTGGGTAAAATAACTTTTATTTTATTTTCTTTGATAAACATAGTTCCCCCTAATCTATAAAAAAAAGAAAGCATACATTACAACAAATGTTTTTTTATTTGCTAAGTAATTCTAAACAAGTTTTACATTTTTCTATAATATAATAATACATTAAAACTTGCGTTTTTGCAAATTCCCGTTATAACGCAAATTTATACCGATTGTATTTTTACATTCTATCTACAACTTCTATACCTATAAGGCTTAATGCATTTTTAATTACCTGACAAGTTGCTTCTACCATTTTGATTTTTGCTTTTTTATTAGATTCATCTTCTAAATTAGCTATATTGTGCTGATTATAAAATTTATTAAAGGATTTAGCTACTTCAATTACATACCTTGTAACCATAGATGGTTCTAATTTATCAATAGCATACATAATTGACTTTTGGAAACCTTCTAACTGTTTTACAAGTTCAAATTCTTCTTTAGAATTTAATTTATTGTAATCAGGTTCTACATTAGTTCTATTTTCAATAGTTTCAGATTTATTGCTATTTTCTTCTACTTTTCTTAATATACTTTTTGCTCTTGCATAAGTATATTGAACATAAGGGCCTGTTTCTCCTTCAAAGCTAAGCATTTCTTCCCAATTAAATACTATATCTCTTTCGCGATGATTCTTTAGATAAGTGAATATAATAGCTCCTATTCCTACTTTTTTAGCTACATCCTCTTTATTTACCAGATCAGGATTTTTTTCATTTATTACTTCAAGAGTTTTAGCTACTGCTTGATTTAATAAATCATCCAAGAAAATAACATCACCTTTTCTTGTAGATAATTTTTTATCTGCAAATCTTACTGTACCAAATGCTACATGCTTGCAATCATCTGCCCACTTATTACCCATGAGCTTTAATGTAGTAAATACCTGATTAAAATGAAGAGATTGATCTTTTCCAACTACATAAATGTTTTTATAAAAATCATACGTCTTTTTTCTGTAAGTTGCTGCTGCTAAATCGCGGGTTGCATAAATTGTAGCCCCATCTGATTTTTTAATTATGCAAGGTGGCATATTGTACTCATCAAGCATTACAACCTTAGCTCCATTACTCTCAACTAATAGGCCCTTTGCATCTATATCTTTAATTACGTCATCCATCTTATCACAGTAAAAACTCTCTCCAGCATAAGAATCAAATTTAACATTTAATGTTTCATAAAGCTTTTTGAACTCAACTAGACTTAAATCTCTAAATTTCGTCCAAAGCTTAACTTCTTCAGCAGAGCCATCTTCTAAATTCTTAAAGTACACTTTTGCTTGATCATTAAGTGTAGGGTCAATGTCAGCTTCCTCATGGAATTTAACATAAATTCTTAATAATTCTTTAATAGGCTCTTTTTCTAAAGCTTCTTCATCCACCCAATTTTTATAAGCATATATAAGCTTACCAAATTGTGTGCCCCAGTCTCCAAGATGATTAATACCGATACAATTGTACCCTTCAAAAGAAAGTATCTTATATAAAGAGCTACCGATAACTGTAGTAAATAAATGTCCTACGTGAAATGGTTTTGCTATATTAGGAGATGAATATTCTACTACTATATTCTTACCTTGACCCATTTCAGATGAACCGTAACGGTCGTTCTCCTCTAATATCTTTTCTACAGTATTTTTAATAAATACTCCTTTGTCTAGGAAGAAGTTTAAGTAAGGACCAAAACACTCTATTTTTTCAAAACCATCATTTTCAATTTTTTCTTTTAAGTCTTTAGCTATCATATTAGGTGCCTTTTTCATAGTTTTCGCTAATTGAAAACATGGAAAAGCAAATTCTCCCAGTTCAGGTTTTGGTGGTATTTCAATTAAACTCTCTATTGTCTCTATGTCTAGATCCACCAATTGTTTAATTCTCTCTGCGACTATTTTTTTATAATCCATAAAAATTCCCTCCTGTTTGCGTATGGGGTAGATAACAGTTATTAACTGTTATCCCTCCTGTAACATCTAATTTTGAAATCAATATATTTTGTTACATAACAAAAACCCATCTCTAAATAAAGAGACGGGTTATATTTCCGCGGTACCACTCTGGTTGACTATAAAGTCCACTCAATATTTTAACGCTAATTAGCGACTTACCCTATAAGAATCAAAAGTTATTACTCTTAACTTGTTCAGGCAGCTTCTCCGAGGTTCTTTTCCTAAAATTAATTAGATTAATTTCGTTAAATAGTTACCCATTTAACTTCTTATACCTTACAAGGCTTACACTCTACCCTTGCTCGCTTTAAGATTAATAAGAAAGTCTGTCCTCTTCACAGAATTTAATTGTTATACATTTGTTTCATAATACACTACATTATACTCTCACGAGCAGGCGTTTGTCAATTTCCTTTAATTTGCTCTTTAAACTTCTTCAAATCAGTAATAGGCTCTTTGCAATTATAGTTTTCACAAATATAAGCAGTAGTTTTCCCCTGCAATGGTTTATGTGCTTTTAACTCCTGATTAATAGAATTCAACCTATCATCACCAGTATATAGAATTACTGTAGCAAAAGGGAGATAGGTGTTATTAATTTCTTTAATCATTATTTTAGTATCATTTACCTGCTCTTCTCCTGCAATGATAATGTCCTTCCCTGGTATCTTACTATATAATAAAGCAGTCATAAAATAAGCATGAGCACTTTCTATAGTTTTAACTTTGGAAGCAAAAACCTCAAATTGTCCATAAGCCTCATTTTCTAATTCACTATTAGCACTTAATCTAGCAAGCCTTAACATATTTAAAGTTGCTACTGAATTACCTGAAGGCATAGCACCATCATATATATCTTTTGGCCTAGAGATTAGCTTTTCCCCATCAATTCCATATAAAAACAGTCCACCCTGGTCTTGATCTTTAAACAGATTAATCATATTTTTATTAAGCTCTATTGCTTTTGCTAAATATTTTACATTAAAGGTAGCTTCATATAGTTCAATTAAAGCATTAATTAGGAAAGAATAATCGTCTAAATAACCCAAATGTGCTACATCACCATCTCTGTACCTAGCCATTAATCTTCCGTTTTCATTTATCATGTTACTTAAGACAAAGTCCATTGCCTTTTCTGCTTGCTTAATGTAGTTACTGTTATCAAAAATTCTTCCACCATAAGCTAAGGCCGCAATCATAAGTCCGTTCCATGAGGTTAATATCTTGTCATCCTTGTAAGGATGAATTCTTTTTTCTCTATATTCAAAAAGCTTTTGTCTCATCACTTCTAATTTTTTCTCTAAATCTTCATCTATATTAGAAATACTTTGTTTACCAATGAGGTTTGGAATATTTCTACCTTCAAAATTCCCCTCGTTAGTTATATCATAATGTTCACAATAGGTTTTATAGGATTTTTCACCTAACACTGAAGCAACTTCCTTTTGTGTTAATAGATAATATTTGCCCTCGATGCCTTCACTATCTGCATCTTCAGCTGAGTAAAAAGCACCCTCTGGTGATGTCATATCCCTTATTATATAAGTGAAAATCTTTTCAGCCACATCTTTGTAGAATTTTTTACCTGTAGCTTCAAAAGCCTCAATATATACTAATGCTAGTAGTGCATTATCATATAACATCTTTTCAAAATGAGGTACTAACCATCTTTCATCTGTGGAATACCTTGAAAAACCAAAACCAATGTGGTCGAAAATTCCACCCTCATACATGGCTTCCAAAGTTTTTTCTACTATTTGCAAAGCTTTAAGCTCATTATAATTTTTCCAATATCTCAATAAAAATTGTAAGTTGTGAGGTGCAGGAAATTTTGGAGACCTTCCAAATCCGCCATAATTTTTATCAAATACACTTTGGAAACTATTGTATGCATTATGTATTTCCTCTTCGCCTATTTCTTCTCCTAATTCTACTTGGTTAACCTTAGTATCAATGTTTTTTATATGATCAACTATTTTTTCACTAGATGCTATAACATCCTCTTTATTTTCATTCCACTGCTGCGCTATAGAATTTAGTATATCTTTTATTCCTGGCATTCCACGCCTACTATCTCTCGGAAAATAAGTACCTGCATAAAATGGTTTTTTATCTGAGGTCATAAAAATAGTTAAGGGCCATCCGCCACTTCCCGTTAGAGTTTGGCATACGGTCATATAAATACTATCTACATCAGGGCGTTCTTCTCTATCAACCTTTATTGACACAAAATATTTATTTAAAATAGCTGCTACATCTTCATTTTCAAAAGATTCTTTCTCCATGACATGACACCAATGACAAGTCGGCACTTGCTCCATCACGAATACCCAATGGAGAGAAATATTGGTTTGTTTTCTGCTTTTGCTTTAGCAAAGGCTTCTTCACACCAGGGATTCCACTCTACTGGGTTATATGCATGTTGTAACAGGTATGGACTCTTTTCATTAACCAATCTATTAGGCTTTTCACGCATCATCTGATTTGACATATTATCACGCTCCCTTCATATGTTTATTTTTATTAATATACCCAAAAATGCTACCGAATATAATCCAATGAGTAAAGTTCCTCAAATTTGTTGCTATGGGGTTTGCTTCTTCTTGGATTTTGAAATATATCCTTTGCGATTGATTTTATGTGATAATCAATTTTTATAGTAAATAATTTATTATGCCATCTTCTAATTGAAAATCTTCTATAGCCACTTTACTTACTTGAGTTATCTAAAAAGGATAATCATAAATATAAAGATGATGCTGAAATAATTAAAATTGAAGATACTATACCAGTGATAATATCTAAAGAAGATTTTCTAGTTATCAAATCTAAAATGGATGGATAGAAGGTCGGTCCTAGAATGAATCAAAAGAGATTTTATTTGCTTACAGGCAAAATTGAATGTCCCCGTAGAAATAGGAAAAAATATCCTATTTATTCCTGCACAAATAAACGAAATCATTTGTACATAAAATAATAATCTATGTTGACCGCATTGATGTTACTTACAAGGTAGAACCTAGTAGTAGAAACAATAACGAGGACAGTGATATAGTTGGTGCAGGCGAACTGTACCTAACTATATCACTGTCCATTAAAAGAAGTGAATTATATAAGTGATAAATAATTTTAACTACCTATCCCCACCTTTTAAGTACTTTTCAAATTCTTTATCAAAATTTGATATATATAATCTATCTTGTTTTATTCTAAACTTATCATACTCCTCATAAGCTTTAGCTACAGCCATTTCATGGGATATCTTACCTGTATTTTCTAATATTTCTTGATCTGAAAAGGCTAAAAACTTATTAACATGAACAACCCAATCTTTCATGGTCATAATTTGATGATTTAAAGCTCTTAATTCTGAAAAATCTATAAATAAGGTAACAAGCCTATTAAGTTTATCTATTTCTTTTTGATTTAAATAATTCTTAGCAATTGTAGTATCACTTTTTAGAACTTTACCTTGTGGTGCGTTTTTCCATGTAGTTAGTCCCATATAAGGAATCTCACTATCTACCCTATTGTAAATAATCTCAGCCGCTGTATTTCCAGTTGTTGCAAAATGCAATTTATTTTGCACTGTTTTATAAAATAACTTTGTTTCCTCTGAACTAGAACTATAATCACTACTACATTGTTCAAACACATCTGCCATCTTCTGATAAGCTCTGCGTTCAGATGCTCTGATCTCCCTAATACGTTCTAGTAACTCATCGAAATAGTCCTTACCAAAAGGTCTTCCATTTTTCAACATTTCATCGTTCAAGACAAATCCTTTTAAAATATATTCCTTCAAAGTTTGTGTAGCCCAAATTCTAAACTGGGTGGCTTTCTTGGAATTTACACGGTAGCCCACAGCAATTGTTGTGTCGAGGTTAAAGAATTCGATATTTCTTTTTACATCTCGTCCCCCTTCATTTTGAACTGTTTCCATAATGGAAACAGTTGATTCCTTATCAAGTTCTCCCGATTCATAGATGTTTTTAAGGTGTTTTGAAATAGCAGCTTTTTGAATATCAAATAGCTCTGCCATAGCTTTTTGAGTCAACCAAAAGTTTTCGTCCTCAAAGAACACATTAACTTTTATTTTACCCTCATCTGTTTGATAAAGGATAATCTTATTTTCCCTGTTGTTACTATTCAATAATTATTCACCCACCCGAATTATTAAAGATAATTTACTCATCTTTAATAATTTATTTATATATTAACTATTTTACAACTACATGCATTCTAATTTCACGAATTTCTTCAAGTAAAGCTTCAAAATAATCTTCTCCTATAAATGAACCATTCTTTAATCTTTTTTTATCTAAAGCGTAACCTTTTATTAAATACTCACTCAAAACCTGAGTTGCCCAACGCCTAAATTGTGTAGCTTTAATTGAGTTTATCCTATAACCAACGGATATAACAGCATCTAAATTATAATGCTTTGTACTATATTGTTTACCATCAGAAGCAGTTACCGAGAATACCTCGACAACTTCCACATATAATATTAAGCTTCTTGGATATATCTAATTTTTTACCAAGCATTATAGTTATAATTATATAACAAACGCGATAAAATAACATTTAACTTTTTAAAATACATTTTTTATTTTTTATTTTTGCTCAGACAATCCCACTATATATTTTAAATATAAAAAAGATACAGTAAATTATGTATCTTTAAAACTTGTATATTCTTTTTAATTTATAAAGAGCGAAGGAATTAATGTGTAGTATCTTTTATGAACATGACACCAATGACAAGTCGGCAGTTGCTCCATCACGAATACCCAATGGAGAGAAATATTGGTTTGTTTTCTGCTTTTGCTTTAGCAAAGGCTTCTTCTGACCAGGGATTCCAATCTACTGGGTTATATGCATGTTGTAATAGGTATGGACTCTTTTCATTAACCCATCTATTAGACTTTTCATACATCATCTGATTTGACATATTATCACGCTCCCTTCATATGTTTATTTTTATTAATATACCCAAAAATGCTATAGAATATAATCCGATAATATTTTTCTCAGTTGACTGTCTTTTGTTGATACCCGTTGATAATTATAGACGAACAATAATACCCCCCCAACAAGTATTAGATTTTAGTAACACCGAACTACTTGTTCACGATGATACCTTTGTATGCAATGAAGTACCAGTCATTTATTTAGTGTTCAGAAGATTTTATGAGTTAACTCAAGCCATAGTTTTCTGCAACCCTTGTTTTGCAATCTTCCCACGCAATATGAGAAATGGGCGAAGTAGCCCTTAAAACTGAAGGGATAAATAATGTTCTTTGATAACTGAATAATATGGAATTAAAATAGTAATATTTATTAAATTATATTGACAACAAAACGTGTAAATTATACGCTAAGGATTTAAAAATCATGAAGTTTCTTGATTTTTATACCCTATAGGATACCAACAAGGGCAAAGTAACTTAAATATATTAATTATAATAACAAGTCAAAATAAAAAGCATATCACCTTATTAATGCACCTTTTAAAAATTTTGTGAAGTAACTAAATAAATATGTCATAAGACACTGAATATTCGCTAAAACCATTTCGCTCATATAATCTTTTGGCATTATTGTTCCAAGAATACACGTGTAATTTAACTCTACTAATTCTGTTTTCTTTCATCCACTTCATAGTCTCATTTAATAGTTTTTGTCCTACTCCAACACCTCTTGCAATATCCGCAACAAATAATTCGTCAAATAGTCCAATCCTACCTGTGCCATTATCCGCTGTTTCAGTTTCTTGGAATATCTTTCCTAGCACATATCCTACTGGGTTCTCTTCCAACTCTGCTATAAGGATTAAAGTATCTTCATTCCTATTATTAAATATCTCTTCAGCCTTAATTTGTATTGAATTAGTGACTAACTTATAATCATCATATTTACATTTGTTATTATGGTTACTTCGATTGAAATTACTTAATTTAACAACCCAATAAATAAATTTTTCTTTGTCGCTATCTACTGCTTGTCGTATATTTAATTTCATTAAGCTATTCCCCCAATTAAATTAGTATTAATTTAATGTTACCTCTACTAAGTGGCATTTCGTGAAATTTGAAACTTAATATAAACTACATGTTTCTATTATTTATTTCAACTTAAAAACAATATTATTTAAATCTGTTTTTATATATTTTTCTCATAACATAACCAAGATATACTGTAAAAGTAAAAGACAATGAAGTACCAAGAATAAATTGTAGCATGTCGCCTATAGATAAATTCGGGAAGGTTACTATAAAACCTATAATTAACACCATAGAAATTATTAAGAAAATTGTAAAGGAAACTGCAACAGCAGAAACTACCTGTTTGCTTCTTTTCTCCAAGCTTTCAATACTTGTGAAGGACTCAGGCCTTATATCTGTATATAGCTTTCTCCATATAAAACCACTTGCCATTTGACCTACAAACTCCCATCCAAACTGTTCATAGGTTGTTTTATACTCTTTTTTAGGGAATGCTTGTAAATCATAAATATAACGATATTTTTTAGGTTGTGAACGATGAAAAGTCATAATTACTGAGCTCCACTGGCCTATATGGTCAATATTCCACCCCTGCAAAGCTAATTTTTCAATCCAATTTTCATAGTCAGCAGGAACAACATTTATAAATCCAGATAGCCAAACTGTCTTTGTATTTTTCATAATAATCCCTCCACATTATGATATATTTCTTCGATGCGATGCACTTCTTCTAAAAGAATTTGTTTGCCAATATCAGTTATTGCGTAAATTTTTTTTCGGTCTATTTCCTTCACATGTATAATTAATCCGTCATCTTTTAACTTTCCTAAACTTTGATAAATTGTACCAGCACCCAAAGTAATGCGATCTTTTGTTAATTCCTTTACATGCTGCATAATTGCATATCCGTGCCGCTCTTCTTGCAATGAAAAAAGTATATAAAACATAGTTTCACTCATTGGAATAAATCGCTTTCGTATCTTTTCGATTTTCAATTCAACACCTTCCTACATCACATTAAGATATATCACATTAGACTACATAACTTCATGATATAAGTATAGTACATCACATTGTGATATATGTCAATAATTTTAAACAAATAAATAAGACAGTTTGGATATTTTCTTAAATGCATAAATTTAAAAAATTTTCACTTTAAATTACAATAAGTTTTACGTAGATATCATAAAATTACTACTGGTGTTATTTCGACTTATGTTGGCAAGACCCCACTATAAAACAAATATTTGAAGATAATTTTCCAGAGTTTTGGAAAATGAATAAAGAAAAGTATCCTGAAAAGATGAGAGAATATATGAATATCGAAGTAATGAAAATGATAGGATATGGAGATATTTCATTAGGATTTGTTGCGTATATATGTTTAAAATGCCTAGAAATATTTAAAATAGGATTTACATGTAACAGCAGATTTTGTAGTAAATGTTGTATGTGGTTCAGATATGATAATTAAGAGGTGATGTTACACTGTTTAATTGAGCATCATTTATTACTCGACCATAGGGAGATTTTGTTCATGCATTTAATCATATTTTAGGACGGTATGCAAAGCAAAACAAGGAAAATCGAGTTCTTGTCGGCCTGTCTTATTGCTTGGGATACCAACATGGGACTGGCTAGGATGGGTGAGATTTCAGACATATTGTATCTGAGAAACCTTTTCTAATTTCTTAATTAGCGGTACCATTTTTATTGCCTCAGGCCTCGTACTAAATATCACCATAATTTTAATGTTTTCCACCAAATACCTTCCTATATAAATTTAATTTATTATCACGTTTAAGCTACAACACTCTATATTTACATATACCCTAATCCTTTTGCTTAAAAATTCCATATTTCCAGGCCACTAAAACAGTTATAACACCTACCGACGCTAATAAAAAATATGCCCTTTGTGTACTAATTTGCATAGCTATAATGGCAATTCCACCTAGTACAGCACTTATAAAATACATAATAACAACGGCTTGTCTTTGACTAAGCCCCATGGCCAAGAGCCTGTGATGCAAGTGTCCCTTGTCAGCTTGCATCAGAGGTCTTCCATTAACTTTTCGTCTTATCATAGCGAAAAAGGTGTCATAAATAGGTAATGCAAACGCTAAAATTGGTACTGCAATAACAAAAGCTGTTGCAGATTTTATAGCTCCCTCAATTGATATAGCCGCTAAAAGAAACCCTAATAATTGAGAGCCCGTATCCCCCATAAATATGGAGGCCGGATTAAAATTATATGGTAAAAACCCTAAAATCGCACCACTTAATACAGCCGTTAAAAATGCTGCTTCAAGCCTTCCATTAATTATAGAAACAATCATTAGAGTAACGCATGATATGAATGCTATTCCTGCTGCTAGACCATCTAATCCATCAATTAAGTTAAAAGCATTAGTAACACCTACAATCCATATTATAGTTACTGGAATATTAATCCATCCTATACTTAGAAAAGGATAGAATTCACTAAACGGATTAGTTATCATTGAAATTCTTATACCTGACATTAATAAGCATATAGCCGCTATAATCTGTATAAGAAGTTTATATTTTGGTCTTAACTCTTTAATATCATCTATAATTCCACCAATAACAATTATAGTTGCACCAATAATTATCCCAGTTTGAGAGGTCGTTAAAATTCCACTATACAAAATTATTCCCAAAACAAAAGCTATGTATATAGCAAGCCCTCCCAAAACCGGAATAGGCTTATTATGAACTCGTCTTTCATCTTTAGGAATATCAATAGCATTAACTCTTATTGCTACTTTCTTAACTAAAGGAGTAATTATAAAAGAAATTAAAGCTGTAATTATTGCTAAAATACCAATGTTACTCATAAAAAAACCTTTCTTTCACAAAAACAGTGTTTTTATTTAATAAATATAGTTTAAATATATGAAACTAATAAATAAACGTAACTTACATAATTTCATAATTAATATCCACCATCACATTGAAGTAAGTCATCATTTTCTATCCACTCATCTACATATACGATTTTATATTGTATTTTGTTATCTCTGATTATTACCTTTTCTATATCTTCTCTATACCTGAATTAATTATAAATCGCTATTTACATCTTTCCCAACTAAATATAATCGCTCCTTTTGTCCATAATATATATGTTATAGATATATTATGGACAAAAACTTCTACCTCTTCTAGTTTTCTAATATTAGCAATGCAATTCTTTATTTTTTCTCTAGGTGTTTTGTAATTTAGTTCTAAAGTCAATATTCTCTATAGTACCTTCTAACATGTTGCTATTGATCTAACCTCCAATAGTGAATTATAAAAATACTAGCAATAATATTAGCTGCTGCATCTTTAGATGCTAGTGCAAGCGCCAGACCTTCTAATCCAAGCCCCGCAACAAAACCCTGAAAGTTATATTCCTATTTTTCTGTGATTATAGTAATAAGTATTGCCAATAATATTAATTTTAATATTATTGATATAAATGGCAATAATATTTTATCCACTTTTATATCATATACCTTAAGCATTTTTTCAAACAACAGTGAGGATTCTCCAGTTAGATTATATAACCCCCAGAATCTTGTATTACACAACTAAAAGAACGAGAAGTCCCAAAGAAACAACTGTAGCCGCTATAGCACCTTTCCTTTTCCCCATAGACAGGAATGTAATTATAGTTATATTTAACATTTTATGGGTATATTTAATTATTTGTTTCTTATTATTTCTATAAACATAAATAATAATTAAAATTAAAGATATAATTAAAATTCCGCTAATCAAATATTTTGAAAAATAAGTATGAAATTTTTCCCATTCTGGTCCAAGAGTCCTACCTAATGAAATAAAAGTAGCAGTCCATATCAATGCTCCTAAATAAGCATTTGATGCAAATCTTCTATATGGAATATCAGTTATACCTGAAAAATATCCTGTTATATGTCTAACTCCAGGGATAAAATATGCTAAAATCAATAATTTTTTACCAGATGATTTAAACCACTTTGATGTTTTCTCTATTTTGGCGGATCCAAGATGAATATATGAACCATATTTTTCAAAGAAATTTCTTCCTAATTTGGACCCAACAAAGTAAGATATTGTAATACCTATTATTACTCCGGCAGTAGCTACAAGGATACATATAATCCAATTCATTTTAGATTCATAAACGAGAAAACCACAGTATGTCATCATTAACTCTCCTGGAAGAGGAAATGCAATTAATTCAAGTAATAAAGCACTAAACAAAATGATATATCCATAATTATTAATTAATCCTATTACGAAATTCAAAATGTCACATCCTATCTTTTGTATTCACAAGCATTTGTTAATATTGAACTGTTATATAATAACTAACAATCTAATAAATCCAAACGTAACTCTTATATACTTCATATTGTATATTTACAATATGAAAAATAGATTAGGAAAATATTATATTTATCTTAAGAAATATGATATCCATCTTATTATTTTAAGTAATAGCCTTGAACCCAATACTTTTAATTCCTAAGCTATTTTACAATATATTATTCTTCTATTGGTACTTAATAAAGCATACTAAACCACCTATAACAATTAATAAACCTAAAATTGCAGGTAACCCCATAATTTCCTCCTCTTTTCCTTTTAATTTTTAATATATATTATACCAATATGTTTGTCTTAAATTTAAATTTTTATATCTTTCACATGCTACTCTCAAGTCCATTAAGTACTGGTATCATATGAAATTCTGTACCTACATTCCTTATCCTTATTAGATATATAGTATATAATATAAATTAAAATTAACTAAAGATTAGATTAAATTTGAATTAAATTATTATATGGAATAAATTTTAAATAAAAATCGAATTATTTTTTATTTTTATTACAGTATTTATCAATAGCTTCATTAACATATTTCCAACCTCTCCAACCTATTTGCTCACTATCCATTAGAATAGATTTAAGTTGTACAAGAATAAAATCACTTACTACTTTCATGACTGATGTTGATACTGGTATAGATTTTTGTTTAAAAGTGTTTATTTGCAGTGTATCAGGTTCTATGTATATAGAGGAAATTGGGATAATTAAAGGCATAGTATATATTGCTCTCATAATAAGTTGTCAGATTATAATTATTGGAATGTATTGGTAATCAATTTCTCATATGATTTTTGGACAATAGAAAAGCTCCTTCTTATTTTTTAAAAGAGGGAGCTTTTTCTATTTATTTTTAAATTCTGGGGAGTTATAAAATGCATTTTAACAACCTTACGTACTGATACGCAGAAGTATTTATTTTGCGTATCATTGTAACCCCCTTAGGTTAATGATGCTCAGTAAACTTTTGTTTAAATTAGGATATCTCTTTTCACAAATACAAAATGAGCAATTAAATAGCTTGCTATAGTCCAAATTATTAGTATTAAAATAATAAAGCTAGTTGTAGTATATGGGAGTCCTAAACTCATAGCAGCCCCACCTGACAATACCGCATTTACATTGCCATAAATAAGAAAAATAAAAGATGTAATTTCCTTAGTAATTGTAGAAACGTTTTGCAGCGCACTTATGGCAACTACAGTTGCTATACTTACGCTCATTGCAATCATGCTACTTTTTGAAACAGTTGAAATCATAAAAACAAAAGTAGTACATGCAATTATAAAGAGTATCTGTAAAAGAAATGCTTCTATAAGATACTTCCACATTGGTATCATGAATGCTGACCCAGCAGTTGATATAAGGTCATGTCCACCAGATTGATTTAAGTATGATAAATCGTATTGAAACCTCTCACCAACTAAAACAGGATAATGCATATTTCCAAACCCTGAAAACCCACCTACTATTAGAAAGGCGATTAATTCTATGCCACAAATAAGAATAATAGAGGATAAAACTGCTGTTACATACTTTGAAAATAGTGTTTTTGCTCTAGATATTGGTCGTATAAGAAGAAATTTTGCTGTTGCAGGAGTATATTCCCCAGATACCATATCTGATAAGAAAAGTGCTATTATTACAGCTAAAACTACAACTCCTAGCGTGTCAAATAATGTAATCATATAATTTGTCCCATTAAAAACATGATCTTCTATAGGTTTAATGTTATTATCTAAAAGATATTTATCCATAAGTAACTGTTTATTATTTTCTTCTCTCATCCTCGTAGATATAGTCTTACTTTGAAGGGTTTTTCCAATGTCTTGAATGCTTGTTTTTAGGTTTTCTTTCCAGTCAGTCTGTACGATAACTGGATTAACTTTTATTTTTTGGATCTCAGCTTCTAAGCTTTTAATGTTACCCTGGTACATGAGTTTTTCATCATTTGATGTTCTACTTGAACTTATTCTGTTTGTTAATCTATCTATATTTGATTGAATCTCCTGTGCCCTATATTTAGGATCTTGATTTCTTACCATGGATTCATTTTCCTTATACAATCCAAAAGCTATGAGTATTACTAGAGCTATAAAGACAATTAAAGTAACAAGTGTTTTTCTTCTAAAAATTAATTTTATTGTTTCATTTTTTATAAGTGAAATCATGCTCTGATTCCTCCTTCCACAAGCTCCATATATCTTTCTTCTAATTCCTGATGTTTTTTATATGCTTCTTCAATATGAATTTTATTTTCAGCAAGTTTAAATATGAGCTCAGGTAAGTAGCCCCTTTGGATTTTCAAATTAAATATATTCTCTGTTCTATTAATACTTTTTACGTATTCTAAGGATTTTAAAATCTCTAAACAAACTTCTTCTTCCCTAACAGTTAGTGATATTGATTCAATACCCTCTTTTTCAATATCATTCTTAACGCTTTCCACAGATTTAATAATACCTCCATTAATAAAAGCAACGGTATCACATAGCTGTTGCACCTCTCCTAATATATGTGAAGATATAAAAACAGATGTGTTATTTTCTCTAGCAATTTTCTTCACTATATCTCTAAAATCAAGTATACCAGATGGATCTAGTCCATTAGTAGGTTCATCTAAAATAAGTAATTTAGGCTTTGTTAATAGTGCTGCGGCAAGTCCCAGTCTCTGTTTCATTCCCAATGAGTATTTTCTTACCGTATCTCCAATCCTATCTTTTAAGCCCACTAATTCAATAATTTCGTCTACGTAAGCTCTTGGTACCTTTCTACTCCTTGCTATCTGCATAAGATTCTCTGTTCCTGAAAGATAACCATATAACTCAGGACTTTCAACTACTGCCCCAACCTTATCTAAAGCTAATTCTCTCTCTGTTTTAATATTATGTCCCATTATATGTATACTTCCTTCAGTTGGTTCAATTAGACCTACCAGCATTCTTATTGTGGTAGTTTTACCTGCACCATTAGGTCCGAGGAACCCAAATATTTCTCCTTCCTTTACAGAAAAGCTTATACCTTTTATTATCTCTCTTTTACTCAGATTCTTTTTTACATCTTTTACTTCTAATACATTCATCAGAGTGCTCCCTTCCTTATTTCATTAAAGAGGATCTTGTAAATTACAAATATTGCTACATTCAATACTACTATAAAATTATTATATCTTCAAATAAATTTTTTCTTATATTTTTCTTATATTTTTCTTAAAATTATATTAAATGTATCACTTGCTAGGTATATGAAAAATTATTAAATATAATCCTATGACTTTGTTGAAAAAAAAGAACATTCGGCGATTTAAAAAGTCACTATCTAATGGATTTACTTGTGACAACATATAATAACATTATGACCTACTTGTTTTTTTAAGACGCGAGTAAAATGGCGATGAAACGTATACAAAAGAGTTTTGGAATTTAACTATGAAAAAGAATCAAAAATCATATTGAAAGTAAGAATAATAGAGTTATAATACATTTATAAAATATACTTTAACATCAGATAAAATTCAGATTAAGATGAAAAATAACAAATATGAAATGTTTATTTAGATTGATAAAAGGAATTTAGCCAAATGTTATTAGTTTATCTATTAGAAATAATATAATTAAAGGAGAAGAAATGAACAAGAAAGAAAGCAAATTACAAAACACGTTGGATAATTTAATAGAAATAATAGGTGCACTATTTAGTGAAGTATGTACTTTTAAAAAAATACAATTTATTATAAAAGAAAGATTAGATGAGGAAACCAAAGAAGTATCTAATGAACTTTATATATTGAATATTTCTCAGGCAGAATAAGTCAAAAAAATGTTTGTATTTGCAGGTCAAACTATAATTATTTTCAAAATTCATGTAGTTGTATGGTATGAAAATATAAATTGAAGCACAAGTAAATACAAATATTTACAATATATATTTACTTTTTAATACAATCTTAATGTTAAAATGATAATATAAAGCATGTCAAAGGTACCCCCCTTTGATTAACTTTAATTATTGTAAAACGAGCCTGGTTGGATACAGGCTTTTTTTAATTCCAATTTTTATCTATTATGGCAGTGTATAGGCTAGTTTTAGAGGTTAAACAAATGCTATCTGAGTTCTAGATGGCTTTTTCCTTTTGGTTCAAGATAACTAAGTTTATATTGATATGTACATAAATTAGACAATTAAATACTAAAATTCATACAAGATAATTAAAATTATCTTGTATGAATTTTAGTACATATATTACTTTGTTATGTCTTCATGCAACTGATTGTGTTTCTTTTCTTTAACAGCTCTTTCAGCTTTCACCTTTTCTGCTGCTTTGTCTGTTAAAATTTGATTTAATTTTATTAGTCTAGCTTTCATTCCCATATCTTTTACGCCCCCCTTAAAATTATATGCTGGCTATGTAACTATTGTTTCATAAACTTTATAAACATAGCATTCTACTTTATTATAAAAATAGTTGGATTGTAATAATTACTTATATTACACACTATAATAAAATGAGTGCATTGTGGAGGTAATAAATTTGAAAACACCCTGGATATACTTTATTCTTTTTATTGGCAGTTTTCTTGCTGCGGTAATATCAGGTACAGCAGGTTTTGGAGGTGCATTACTGTTACTTCCACTCTTATCCAAAACAATTGGTACCACAATGGCTGTTCCAGTTCTTACAATAGCGCAGTTAATTGGCAATATGTCCCGTGCCTTTTTAGGTTTTAAACAAATTAGTTGGAAGCCTGTATATATGTTTATACTTGGTGCAGTACCAATGAGTATTTTAGGGGCATTTTATTTTGTAAAAGTGCCAAAAGAAATTATTACAAGAGGAATTGGCTTTGTAATTATTGTTTTTGTAGTATTAAAGTATCTTAAAGTCATTAAATTCGAACCGAGCAACAAAACAATGTTCATTGGAGGGATAGTGGCAGGTTTAATTTCAGGTCTTGTTGGTAGTGCAGGACCAATTGGTGCAGCATTGTTTCTTTCACTCAACCTTACCCCTATGTCATATATTGCAAGTGATGCAGTAACTTCAATTGCTATGCATATTTCAAAGACTATTGTTTATGAAAAGTATATTGGCATTGGAATGTTTGCATTGGGTATTGGGTTATTTATGGGTCTTGCTATAATTTTAGGTACATATGTTGGGAAAAAAATTATTGATAAAATTCCCAAAGAAAAATTTGTAAATTTTGTTGGTATACTTCTGTCAGTTATCGGGCTTCAAATGTTAATTTTCGGATAAGACTAATTCTTCTCATTAAGTGGTGCAAGTTATAAAAGTTTGTGGAATATAATGTAATGCCAACTTTGTCTGTTAGTTAGTATTACATTAATTTAAGAAAAAAATTATTCATATAACTTAATTAGCAAAAATACAAAGTGATATGTTGAATTGCATTTTCTGCATATCATTTTTTGTGATCCCAATGTGTCATAAATTTAAACGTCACAAATTTTATTACTTGTGACGTTTAATTTGAAGATTGTTCATCAAATAACTTAAAATAATTTCATTAAAATATAAGTAAGAAATACAATCCAAATGAAAATTATAATACTTCCAGCAAACCAATTTTTAGGATTAGCTTCCTTGAACATATTCTCTGCTTGTTTTCTACATTCATTCAGTATGTCACTTGGTACTAATTTAATTGCAAATGCTATGCCAAGAGGCAATAAAATCATATCGTCAATTAATCCAAATATAGGTATAAAATCAGGAATTAAATCAAGTGGACTCAAAGCATATCCAACTACTAATAAAATTACCAATTTAGAGTACCAAGGAACATCACGCCTTTTAGAAGCTAAATATAATGCGTTAATCTCTCTCTTTAATTTATTAATATTTATCTTTAAATTGTTAAAGGTTATTTTTAATCTTTTTATAATTTTGTTAATCATATTTCCCCCTATTAGTGCATTATAAATTACCAATCTGACGTAACTCTTAAGTAAACACAGGCGTTACCACCCATGCTCCTCTATCATAAAAACAAAATATATATAGTAAAGATTAATCAGAAATAAAGAAAAAACTTAGCGTGTCTAATAGTAGGTACAAATGGGCACACATAGATATTAATGTGGAAAGAGAGTATTACGGGGTTACAAGGCATACCAAATTTGTGACATCAAATAATGCCAACACAAAATGACTACATTTGTACTTAACATAGTTATTTTTTGAATTTATTATATTAAATCAATGTTTATCAACTAACTAATAACAATAACTTTTGTTTTCATGTCATAATTTAAATAAAATTAGCATATTAACTTAAATTTAACCATAAATTAATTAAGGGTTTACATCTAATGTATATAATTAATGTTGGTTGACATTTCATATTTTGATTTAACAATCAAATATAACATTAGAGGAGATTATTATGAAAAATAAATTACTAAGCTTAGTATTTAGTGTAGCTTTTGTTTCAACTATAGTGAGTGGATGTAGCAGTAAAGTTGCGACTTCGCAAACCAATGCGCTTCCTGTACTAAGTGGTTTTTCAACTAAAGTTTTTACTAAAGTTGCATCACCAGTGTCGAAGCCAGATGATATCACAACTATGGGCGGTAATATTTTTGTAGGAAATCAAAATGGAGTTGGTTCAGATGGTGCAGCTTCAAGCAAGGGTGTATTAAAAAGTAATGTCATAGAATATAATGCGACTGGGAAACAAATTTCTAGCTGGAGCATCACGGGAAAATGTGACGGTCTTAAAGCAGACGTAGCAAATAATCGTTTAATTGCAACTGTAAATGAAGATGGAAATTCAAGTATGTATATTATCACACCTTCAGCAGTAGGAGCAAATCAAGTTAAGCATATAGCCTTCAAAGCAGCAGTAGGACAAAAGTTACCTACAGGTGGGACAGACAGTATATCATTTAAAAATGGTAATATATACATTTCAGCATCAGCACCTAAAGCAGATAGTAAAGCAAATTTCACTACAGCTGCAATATTTAGGGCAGTAATAAATGCGGATAGCACAGCAACATTAACTTCTGTACTTAATGATAACGCAAAGGCAAATGATGCAACTCCGGGTGCAACGGTAGCCGCAACTACACTTAATATGTCAGATCCAGATTCAAACAATATAGTACCTCCAGAAAGTCCTAAATATGCAGGACAGGTAGTACTTGGTGACCAAGGAGATTCAAAGCTTATATTTTCAAAAAATATTGGAACAGCAAGTCAAGTAAATACAGTTCTTACAGTAGGAACTCAAGTAGATGATACAGTTTGGTCAACTAGCACAAAAGGAACACTATACATAACAGATACCGGAAACAACACTATTTATTCAGTAACTGGTACCTTTAAAAAAGGAACAGCTTTTGTTGCAGCTCCAAATGATGCAGGAGTGGGAGGATTCGTTGGAACTGTGGACTTAACAACAGGATTAATTACCCCTTTTGTATCAGGTATGAATAGTCCTCATGGATTATTATTTGTACCATCAACTACTTAGGCAAAAAAATAATATTGAAAAATCATCTGGTGTTCAGATGGTTTTTTCTTTTGGTTAACTTTAACTAATCTTATATTGTAAACGGCCACTTGTAAATAAAACATATAGCTGTTGAAAATCCAAAACTTATAGAAGAAAAAATAAAAATATGAATTGGTATAGAGAAATAATCAATTCTACACTTTATTCATGCTAATATAATTTATTTTTGTGATACTTACTTAAGTTTTAAAATATAGATAAATTTTTTAATACAACTCTAAGAGTTTTTTAATGTAAATTTAATATTAAATATCTATAATGTAAAATATAATGAGAGTTGGTCATTATCAAACATAATTGTCTTTGCAACAAGTTATATTTATAACTTGAAGTTAAGAAGCATAATTGAGAATCTATATGAAATAGTTGAAAAAAAAATAGTAACAAATTTAGGGTATGATCTTCTAAGTAACATTGTATGGTAAATTAACATAAATAATATAGTTCATTAAATAGATCAACTTTAAATGGACATTTAATGCCAAGGTTAATTTTACAAAAGACAAAATATAATTATGAGGTGATAATAATGGATGAGAAAATAGTTTCTTTACTAAATCAATTGTTAGAAGGACAAAAAAAAGCAGATTCTAAAATTGATAGAATTGAAAAAAAATTAGATACAGTAGTGGAACAATTAACAGACTTAATAAAAATTAAAACTATAGAAAGTAGCACATTAGAAGATATTAAATATAATTCAAGTAATCTTAAATCCATAACAGCAAGTAATGGGAAAGACCTAGCAAAATTTAAAACAGTTAAATAATATTGTAAAACCATCTGGAGTTCAGATGGTTTTTTCTTTTAATTCAAAAAACATAATGCCGTTGTTTGCATTAATGATTGTGACTTCCATTCTTTTATATCATCAGCGTAGGTACCTTCCCATTCGGCAGTATCATGCTATACTTTCCCCCTCGCAAATTTTATACTGTATAGCATACTATTATTTTCTCTACGACAACTACCTTAACACATAGTGATAGAACTTAACTTATTTTTTGAACTTATTTATATATAATTTTCGACATTATATCTTAAGTTTAATTGAAAGAGGTTTTCACTAAATTTCCGTCACTTAGTGATGCAATTCCATTACTATATAATTGAAGAAATGTACCTTTGTAAGTTGTTTTCTTACTTGTCTGAACCTCTGTTAAAGTACTTTTAGCTGTATCATTTATATAAATTTTCCCACTAGTTGTAACAAACAAGTTAGCTTTGTTTACTGGTGTACTTAATGGAATTGACTTCCATTCACCGTTTAATGTGCCATAATATATCTTATCAATGTTATCATTGCTATCTACATCTCCAACATAAGCCTGATCATTGTTATCTATGGCAAGTAGGCTTGATTTTGTAGAACCAATGAAGCTCAAAGCTTGATCTGATCCAGTTGCATAAACCTTGTTATTGGTTAAATCTTCGTATAACATCTTATCTTCATGGGGTAATACTTTAATATTTCCTATATATTTAGATTGTGTATAAATTTTCTTTATTGATTTCATTATATTTACCCAATATATAGAATAATTTTTATAACCATTTTTTACTTTTATATAAATTACATTTGTTAGAGGTGATGCCTCAATATCCTTTACAAAAGACTTTGAACTAACCATTAAAATATCAGTTACTTTGCTTTTTTGTGATTGAGTAACATCATAATATGATAATGAAAGATTTCTATCAGTAGTTTCTACAATAAGCATTCTATTTCTATCTGGGAGCCATTTATAAAAAGATATTTTAACTCCATTAGAGGAATTTACTACAACACTCTTACCCGTTGTTGCATTAACTACATTTAGCTCATCATTTAAAGAATAGGAAATATAACTTGCATCATAAGAAACATTTATGTTTGTAGCATCACTGGGTACCTTAACTTTAGAAACAGACGTCTTATTACTTAAATTTGTTACCTTTTGAGACTTTACATTACCATTTGAAGTAAGAAGGAAGTTGTTCAAATAGAAAAGTCCACTAAACTGTATGATTAATGAAATTATAATGCACATTATCATTTTTTTATATACTTTTTTCATAGATTACTCTCCTATCAGTGATTTTTCTCCTATCAGTGATTTTTCTCCTATCAGTTAAGGATTAACGATAAAAGCGGATGGAACTGCTCTTTCGCCAAGTGCATCACAAGGGTTATTAATGAGGCTACCATTATTGAACATTGTAGTTGATGAACCGCCATCCAAATTTGAGGCATTATATGCTCCATATTGAAGCATTATATTTTGTACTTCTTTGAGTGAGGCTCCTAGGCTTTTAGTTGTTCTTCCATCAATAGCAAGCAATATTATAGCACCATCACTACGCTGCCCTATAGCTGTTCTCGGTGCAATTCCCCAACCTCCATCTCCAGATTTTATTGTCCCTATGCCGTTAACTACGAGTGCAGGACCAAAGGATACTGCATCGGTTACGCTAAGCTTCTTCAAATCATTCAAGCTGTGTGGTCCTACAAGAAGTTGAGATTTGCTTGTAATAGCTGTAACATCACCCTTTTTGTTAGGATCTGTTATATCATTAAATTTAATGTTTCCATTACTCATAATAATACCATTTGGTTTTCCTCCCGTACCAGTCCATTTCGTATTAGTTGAGGATGAATCAGAAAAACCTCCTGCATTAACAGCAGCGACTGCACCATTATCCTGTGCTATCTGACTTGTTAGTTCCCCTTGGGTTCCAAGTTTGTTACTATAACCAACTTTAACTCTTGTCGGGTCTTTAATAATAAGTAGATAACCTGTAAATTTTATTCCATTTGAAATATTATATCTTTCAATACTATTATCATGGCTATTAATAAACTTGATAAGGTTATTATTACCCTGCTGTACATTTTGAACTGTATCCTCATTTCGAATTTTTTGAATTTCCGCATCAGATAAAAACATCTTTGCAATCCATTGGTGGCTAAGTGTAGTCATTGAAGCATCTACAATGGTTTTTTCCACATTAGTAAATGGTCCATGGAATATAATTAATGGAGCAGTAACTCCAGTAAATATTAATCCGAAAATCAAATAGAATATAAAGTGTCTTAGTTTGTGCTTATTTTTTCGTCTTACCATATTATTTGAGCCCATTTTTCCCTCCTATATTTTCAAAATTTCATCTCATAATATTATATTATTTAATAAAATAACAGTTTATTTAATAACTATAATATACATTAAAGTTATTCTTGGTATTTCCCCTATATTGTTCGATTCAACCCGACTATGTTATTATTATTGTCTCTAAAGTAAACATTTAAGCCACCCATGCCAATGAACTTTAAGTTATTATTATAAGTTAGTTTAGCTTTACTTTTTAAATTTATTATATAATTTTTATATATAACATAAACGTCGCTTTTATTTGTGTAAAACCTGATAAAATTCAAATCATTAAGTCTTTGTGTTTTTATTAACTTATTATTATTTACAATATAGATTTTGCTTTTATCATCCAATGACCTGGCATAAACATTATCATTTGCATCACAGCCAATTATATGTGCTCTTTTAACACCAACTATAAGCTTTGAATGGCAATATAAATTGTTATTTCCATCTTCAAAATATAATGCAAGTGAATTATTTGATAGAAGCATGTTATTGACTAGGTGTCCAGGAATAATTTGTTTTACATTCTTCATAATATTGATATAGTATATCTTGTCTTTTTTATTATTCCCACTGGATTGTCCCATATTTACAAAAATCAGATTCGTGGCACTTGAATAATCAACAGATTTTATTGCTGAATTCTTAGGTATAATAAAAGATTTTTGTATAATCATTAATCCATTTTCAATGTTATAGGTTTTTAATTTTACTCTCCCATTTAATGTAGTGAAATACATTATAATGTTGCTATTACCCATGAGCATAAATTTCTTTATTCCTGGTTGTTCATGAATTTTCTTAACTAATTTGTTTGAAACAATTTCTTTGATATATATATCAGAATTATAAAGATAAGTACAATACTTATCATCATAAGAAAATGATATATTTTCTGCCTCACTAGGCACATTTTTTATAATTAAATTTTTAATTTCACTTGAAGTAATTTTAGTATTTGTGATACTTCCTTTTGAGGCACTATCAGTTACTATAGATGCGTTAAGGTGAGAAATCACTGCAAAGCAAAATATAAAAATACTAAATGCGTAAATAAAGGTTAGAGTAATTATTGGTCTTTTTAATTCTTTCAATATTTTTAATCTTCTCATCATCAATCTCCATAATTTAAGGTGTTATAACAAATGCAGTAGCAATGGTACGTTCTCCAGCAATATCACATGGGTTATTAATAGTCTTACCCATATAATTTAAAGTTGTAGATGAACCACCATCCAAATTGGCCGCATTGTATGCCCCATATTTTAGCATTAAGTTTTGTGTATCTGCATAAGTCGCACCAGCACTGTCACTCTCTCTCCCATCAATTGCAAGCAAAAGCACTGATCCATCTTTTCTTTGACCTATAGCGCTACGTGGTTGAAGTGATGTACCAACTTTTGTTACAAGGGGTTTTCCATTCAAAACAAGAGCAGGGCCAAATGAAATTGCACACCTAAGATTTGAATTGTTAATTTCATTAAGTGTCATGTAATTACCAATAACAAGAATATTATTCTTATTAAACCCTATAACATTAAATTTGCTTAGACCACTTTGTTTAAATTTAATAACACCATTGCTAATTACTATTCCATCAGGCTTAGATCCATTGCCCATTAAATTATCATCTAAAAATCCACCTGCATTAATTCCACCAATAGCATTACTGTTTTTCACAATTTCGCTAAGTGGTGATCCTCTTTTTCCTAATTTAGATGCCATTCCTATAGATATTTTTGAAGGATTATCTATTATCATTAATTTTGCTTTAAAATTAGTTTCCTTAATATCAATGATTTTTACTTTTGTCATGTTTTGTTTAGATTTTTGTATAGCAATATTACTGATATTTTCCATTGAATCTTTCACAACTGAATTAGTTTTTGCCATAATATTATTTATTTCACTGCTGCTAAGAAACCAAGTTGCAAAAAACTTATTTTTGTTTGTTGCCATACTAGTAGAAACAATATTATCTCTCAATTTTGTAAAAGGTCCATGATATATAAGTATTATGCTAAACAAAGGCAGAAAAATAATTAGACAAATTAAAAAATGACTTATATATATTTTTTTATATTTTAATTTTTTTTTCATTTTTATTACATCCATTCTTAAATTTTTATAAAGACTAAACATGTATTTTATTATTAAAAATAAATAAACGCTGAACTGTAAAACTTATAGAAAATAAGAGTAATTCAGTTATAATTTTGCTCCATAACAACCATATATGAAGGGTTCCAGAGAAAAAACTTAATAAAAAATAGTTAACAAATAATAAAGTACATACAAGTGAATAATAGCGAATAAATTCACTTTTATTTTTCTTATCTTTACTTTTAACATTAAAAACAAGGAATCTATTTACGGTAAAGTTAACAGCTGAGCTTGCTACTCTGGCTACTACTACTGATAAAAATAGATTTTTTGTTAACCACTGAAGATAAAAGAGCAAAAAATAATCAACTAAAGCTGCAGAAATTCCTGAACCACAAAACTTTAAAAATGGCTTAAATACTCTTATAGAATCTTTTATGCTCCTAAAATGAGATGACTTATTAGAAGTTTCATACACAGTATCAATCTCTATTTGTTTAAATCCATACCCTGCTTTTTTCGCCAGTAGCAGCATATTCATTTCGTATTCATAACGCTGACCATTAACAGATAACAGCCAAGGCAGTGCTTCTATTGAAAATCCTCTAAGACCAGTCTGAGTATCTAATAATTTAGCCCCACTTGTTAATGTAAATATTCTCCTAGTAAAGGCATTACCAATTGCGCTTTTCCAAGGAACTTTACCTACGAATCTTCTTACTCCAAGGACAATTTTATAATCATTATTTTGAATTTCTAAGCACACATTTAATATGTTCTTTACTCGGTGTTGTCCATCTGCATCAGCAGTTACTACTCCTAATCTTTCATCAGTGTTGTCTTTTATATAAGCAAATCCAGTTTTAAGGGCACAGCCTTTGCCAATATTTTTATCATGTTTCAGCACTATACAGCCCAATACTTTACACTGCTTAAAAACAGAATCATAAACTTCACCACTACCATCATCAATAATCAATATTTTGTAATCACAATTTAGTTTTAATTCACTAATTAATTCTATAAGATGATCATCTGGTTCAAATGCTGGAATTAATATAACCATTCTACACCTCATAATTTATTTAATATTTTATTTCATATTGTTTTAGATAAAACCTGTGAAAAGGAATAAGAGACTAAATTTAAAACCAATAAATTTATTGCCGGTATATTAAATCTAAGTCATACTCTCCTAACTATGTGTTTTATTATTTTCTACCCTACTATTGAACTTAATTCCTGTTGTAATTAAGGAATGTATTAAAACTAGTATATCTATTTTGACAAAGCAATTCTTATCTATGTTATATTTATACTAAATCTTACAATGAGTTTCTACTCTGTGTTTACATTATTGCATCATAAGATTAAAATAACATTAAGGGAAATAAAAATTAATCTGCCACTTCAGCAGTTCCTTTAGCCTTTATTGCTGAAAACTTCAAAGGAGCATAATTCTTAGCATGTATTTGTCCAATAAAGGTTGCTTCATTTTTAGATGTGCCATAAATACCATTCATATTACCGTTATAATGTAAATCCATGTTTTTGTTATCCTGACTTATTTTATCAATCTGAGTTTGTGATATTGGTTTTTTCACTTCAATAAGATCACCATTTTTATTATCAAAATGCAATGCTTTCGTAGTTCCAGCCTCTAGTGTAAACATAATAAGCTTAACATAATATCCTTCCTTTGCTTTTGTAACTGTGTCAACTACATTGAAGTAACAGTCAATATTCTTCAAGTCTGTTTTTCCTGTATTTGTTAGTGTTATTTCCAGATGATCCGTAGCATTCACATTATCTTGAACTCTTATATCTTTAATTTTCACAGGTAATAACGCTGTAGCTGTCTCCTTAATGGGATTCGGAGTGTAGATTGGGTTTTTATCTAGTTTATCAGGTACCCCATTTCCATTTGTATCTGCAGTGTATGGATTAGTTCCTAATAGTTTTTCGGCAGCATCTGGAATTCCATCCCCATCGCTATCTTTTCCAGTGGATTGCTGATTATTACTTATTGTACTATTTCCTTTTTTAACAGAACTGCTGCTTGTACACCCTGTTGACATAAGTGCAATAATACTAAATACCAATCCTAAGGCTAATACTGTTTTATCTTTTTTCATTTTTATATCCTCCATTTTTATTGTTTTATTGTTTTATTGTTTTATAAAAAAATATTTAATATCTTTTTGATATATATTAGGCTAATATATATCCTCACGTTTTAAAAACACGATATATGAGGTTAACCCAAGTAGCAGGCTAGGAACAATAAGCCCGACTAAATCTATCCACTTGAGTTGTAAAATTTCAAGTGGTGTGTTTTTTTCAAAACCAGGCTTTACACCGAGTAGTGCAAAGCTGACACGTTCATAATGCTTTGTTGGTGACATTTCCTCAAAGCCATTTCTTAGGGTTTCATAAAATTTAAATTTTTCTAGTACCTTTTGTTCCTGTGCTCTTGTCATTCCCATTGATACAAAGAAACCTCCTGGAAGCTGATTGTCCATATCCATCGTATCTCCTATTTGGGGAAGTACAAAAGCTAAACACAACCAAATGATTACAGTAATTAACATTGCTTTATTCCAATTTGAAGTAATTAATGATAATGTAACTGATAACATTAGAAAGAAACTCATGTACAAAAACGACATTGTGAAAAACAATAACATTCTAATAATTTCACTACCTGATAAGGTAGCGCTACCAATTAAAAGCAAGGCCGAGAATGTAATCACACCTACTATAAATGAAATAGCTGCAAGAATTCCAATGTTCCCCAGAAGCTTACCGTTTAGTAAAGTATCTCTAAATATGGGTCTGGAAAGTAAAAGTTTTAATGTACCACTTCTCTTTTCCTTAACTATTGAATTATTTCCAAGAACTATTGCAAGCAGTGCCCCTATCATTCCAAGATAATTCACAAAAGACTTTGAAACTGAAATGGGATTAAGACTAGGCATCGCTGGAAAATCTGTTTTTCCTAAGGATTTAAGAAATTCCACAGATTTATTATATTCATTAAAATCCACTCTTACCTGAATTGTCCCCAAAATTATTGAAACCAGGGCCAGAAACAGTAAAAGTCCCAAAATTATTAAAAATAATTTATTTCTAAATGCATCAGTAATTTCTTTTTTAGCAATTTTTAAAGTAACATTCATATTTTCACCTCAATCCTTCATTAATTAACGTCTTCCGTGCTTACGAAAGTATATTATTGTCACAATGCAAGAAATTATAATCAGTCCGATTACCCAGTAAATAAAATTCGGATTACTTTGCACAATCACAGGTATTGTAGCATTAGTACTGGTTATTTTGCCTGTGGCGGTTGTTGCCAATACGTTTATCTTGAAATTTCCTGTAACCTGTGTTGAAGGCACCAGTACTTGAACTTTAAATATCCCATTCTCATTGGGCTTTAGTACTAAGTTTTTAGGCGTTGTACCTTGGACCATCCACTTAGCCGGTATATCGAATTTTAACCCAATATTATCAAGCTTCTTGCTACCAGTATTTAAAACAGTAATATCAAAGGTTAAATTTTGACCGTTTATAACACTTACTCCGTTGACTAAATTTGCAATTGAAAGAGCGTATTCATTATTTACAGTTATTGATAAAGGCAGTGTGGATATTTTTCCATCATCCCTTTTAACTTCTATATTGAAAATATTCGACCCTGCCTTTGCGGTTTGTGGGACCTTCATCTTTAGATTTATTACCTCATTTTCTCCGCTTTTTAGTATAATCTTATTAATTATTTTATTATTAAGAGTAAAGCTTCCTTGGAACCCCTTTAGGATAGAATTGGAAAGTAGAATATAGTTATGAGTTTTCACATCATCATTTTTTATAAGAACTCTAGTTGAAACATTCTCACCCCTAGAAGCCATAATATCTATAGTTGTATTGTTTATTCCCTTTGCCACGGTGCTCGTGGATAAAAGTAATACTATGCTCATTGAAAGCATTAGAGTTTTTGTAACTTTGAACAATTTCAATTTAAACTTCCTCCTTTAAAAAACTCTTATATGCTCCAAATAACATTACGATCCCAGGTATTAACATATACACTAGTGAACTAAACCTTATTTTAAAAATTTCTAAAATACTAATATTTGCACTATTTGCAGATACCTGTAATAAATCTCCTCCTATATTTTGAAACTGAACTGCTGGAGAAAATATTTCTATAACCTTCGAAATTGTAGTATCCTCCGGTAGTTTAGTAATACTTTGAGCTGTGGAGTTCAATGCATAGGCAAAGGCCTTTTGACTTTCTGCTAGTTGAGGAATAACAAAGCTTATTGTTATCCATGCTATTAACATAACAAGAAATCCAAATGATCTATCCTTAGTTTTGATTGAAACAAATACTGAGGCTATATAGAAAGACATCATATAACAAAATGCTATTAATATGAATACAATCAAACGACTTATTTCTAATACTTCAGGCTTTATATCCGATACCAGGGTAAATAAAAATGTATTAAACACCAGTGTTACACTGAGTAGTAGGCCAATTACCATTGTTCCTCCAAGAAGTTTTCCTGATAATAATTGATCTCTATAAATGGGTCTTGATAATAATAATCTAAGAGTTCCATTTTCTTTTTCACTACTAAAGGTATCAAAACCAAGAAATACAGCAAGTACTGCTCCAACAATGCTTACATAATTTATAATGTTTTGAAGTATCGCCAGTGGGTATATTATGGGTTTTGGAGGAAAAACACTTGAACCCTGTGATTTTATATATGCTACTATATCCGAATAGGCTTTAAGCTCCGCATTTTTGGTACTTCCCCCAATATATACTGACATTATAGATAATAGTAAAAACAGAATAGTAATAACCACAAATATTTTATCCTTGAAAGCAGCTTTAAATTCTTTTTTTGCTATTATCCAAGCCTGCTTCAACTGCATCATCCCCCTCTATTTTAAAATAAATTTCTTCAAGAGATTTTTCACCTGGAAACATCTTCTTCACGCCTTCAATAGAGTCCGAAAGTAAAAGCTTACCCCTACCAATTATTCCTATGTGTGTACATATTTTAGTAACCTCTGATAAAAGATGGGTATTCATAAATATTGTGGTTCCCCACTCCTTATTAAGCATTAATAATAAGTCTCGCATACTTTTTGTACCCTGGGGGTCAAGGCCTGATGTTGGCTCATCTAGGAATAATATCTTAGGCTTATGAAGAAGCGATTGGGCAATTCCTATTCTTTGTCTCATACCCTTTGAAAAAGTATTTATCTTTTTATTTTTCCATTTTGTAAATTGTAATAGCTCAAGCACTTCATCAATTCGCATGTCAATATTTTCAACTCCTGATAGTTCCCCAAAAAATTTTAAATTTTGATAAGCTGTAAGTTCGCCATAAAGCATAACACTTTCTGGTAGATAGCCAAGCAACTTTCGAACTTTTAGGTTTTCCTTAACAATATCATAGCCTCCAATTGTAGCAGTTCCAGTACTAGGTAATATTAATGTTGTTAGCATTGATATTGTAGTGGTTTTCCCAGCTCCGTTATGTCCCAAAAATCCAAAGATAGACCCTTCTTCTATATGTAGATCTAAATTATCTACTGCTATAAAATCCTCATACTTTTTTGTTAAGTTTTTTGTTATAAGCATCTAATCACCCTTTCTCATTTATTACTCAAGGTTATAATTCTATTTTAATCTTTGAATCTTTGAAACACCTTAAGAAATATTTAAGATGTTTTAAATAAATTAAGGTATTTCAAAGAATAATTTGATATTATTAACATAATGAATGGGAGGTGCACATAATATGAGACTACTTTTAATTGAAGATGAGAGGCGGCTATCTGACGCATTAGTTATGATACTCGAAGACAATAAATATTCTGTGGATACTGCATATAATGGAGAAAGTGGACAGGATATGGGTGAAACTGGTATATACGATGTTATTATTCTTGATAGGATGCTTCCTATTAAAGAAGGGGTAGAGGTTCTTAAAGCTATTAGGCTTAAAGGAATTAAAACTCCTGTACTGCTTCTTACAGCTAAAGATTCTATAGAGGACAGAGTAGATGGGCTTGATGCAGGGGCTGATGATTATCTTGTTAAACCCTTCGCAACAAAGGAACTTCTAGCAAGGATTAGGGCACTATCTAGAAGACAACCAACTGAAATTCAAGAACAAAATCTTAAGGCAGGGATGTTGACCCTTGATGTCCTACGCAACGAAGTAACAAGCCCCAATGAAACCATTAAATTAACCTATAAGAAAGCTCAACTTCTTGAACTCTTCTTTAGAAAAAAAGGTCAAGTAATAACAAAGGAACAAATACTTGATAAGGTTTGGGGTCTTAAATGTGTAGTTGAGATGAACAATATTGAAATATATATACATTACTTGCGAAAAAAGCTTGATCCTAAGGCCTGCGGCATTACTTTTGAAACAATTAGGAACATAGGCTATTGTTTGAAGGAGGATATTAATGTTTAACAAATTAAGAACTAAACTTACAATAACTAACGTTATTGTAGTAATCATCATATTTTCTTTATTTGTTTTTGGTGTTTTTCTAAGTATGAGAAAAATCGCGAATGATCAAAACTCTGCATTCATTAGTCTGATTTCCTCGAATATAGAAATGAATGGTTCACAGGAAATATCAGAACAAAAGGATGTGGATGAACTACAGTATAGATATTTTTATGTTGTTTTTAATACTAAAGATAAGGTTGTAGCATCATCTTTAGATCTTAATATGAAAAATAAAAATATAATTGGGATTATAGCTATAGCTAAAAAATCAGGATTAAACAACGGCTCATTAAAATGGAATGATATTCCTTACAATTATGTAAAGACAGTTCTTGACAATAAAGAAACTTCATTTATATTTATAAATACAAATTCAGAGACTAAAATGCTTAATAATTTAAAGATAGTTCTAGTTCTTATAAGTCTTGCAGGTCTTATTATTGCATTTTGGGGAAGTCTTTTTATGGCTAATAGGGCTCTTATACCAATAAAAGCAACCTGGAAAACTCAAAAGGAATTTATAGCAGATGCTTCTCATGAACTAAGAACTCCACTTGCAGTAATTGAAACAACCTTAGACCTTATTATAAGTAGAGGTGAAAATACAATTAATAGCCAGCTTAAGTGGATTGAGAATATTCAAGCGGAGAACAAAAGAATGTCAAAGCTAGTAAATGATTTGCTATTTCTTGCTAGAACTGATTCTGATCAGGTTATTTTTGAGAAGGTAGAATTCCCCCTTCATTCTGCATTACTTGAAGCCTACATCCCCTTTGAAGCAATAACAATTCAAAAGGGCATACAATTAAAGGCTTTTCAAGGATCACCTATAAACTTTATTGGTGATGAATCTCGTATTAAGCAACTAGTAGTAATACTTATAGATAACGCCATTAAACATACTCCACCTGGTGGAAGCATAGGAATGTCTCTTTTTAATATGGGTGAATTTATTGAAATTATTATTGAAGATACCGGCGAAGGTATAGAAAAGGAACATACCAACAATATATTTAAAAGATTTTACAAGGTAGATAAATCACGTTCAAATAATGGAGAAAGCAGTGGTCTCGGTCTTTCTATTGCTCAGTGTATAGTAAAGGAACATAATGGAACCATTAAAGTTGAAAGCTTAAAGGATAAAGGATCAACCTTTCACATTAATCTTCCTTTTTAACTTTTAGCAGCCTCCTATCTTCATATTATTATACAAAAAAAACCTATAGCTCAAACACTTTTTTTCTAAGTGTCCAATCTGCAGGTAAAGTTTAGCTTCTACTTCTTTTATTTTTTTAGCTATTTCCATCCTTTTTCTTACTAGGTAAATATATAAAAAAGTAAATCAAATACCGACTGCTCTTTCTACATTTTATAAAACTCATCATAAGTTATTTGCAAGGCTATTATCACATTTTTAATCTAATAATATATGTAGCAATAACCACAGCTCCTAAAACAAATCGATATATTGCAAATATTCCAAAGCCCTTGGTTTTTAAATAATTCAGTAAAAATTTAATACTTAAAAAACCCACAATTGCTGCTGTTAAAACAGCTACAATAAATGAAGTTTTATCTATTGAAACAGTTCCCATTTTTGTCGCATGGTATAGTGCATCTCCTATAATTATGGGAGTTGATAGTAGAAATGTGAACTTAGCTATAGCTTCTCTTTCTATTCCTAGGAAACGACCTACCGACATTGTAATTCCTGATCGTGATACACCTGGTATTATTGCAAATACTTGAGAAATACCCACTATAAGACTTCTTTTCAATCCAATATCTTCTATTTTAATTTTTTCATCACTAGTGATATCAGCATAATATAATATTATACCCATAATAATAAGCATAGCCCCGATAAGAACAGGGTTTCTAAAGCTCTCCATATATTTATCTAATAAAACTCCAAAAAAACCTCCAGGTATTGTAGCTAAAACGAGCAGCCAAAATAATACTCCATCCTTTGATTTAGGATCCCTAATTCCTGCATTGATTAATTTAACCCAATCTTTGAAGAAAAACAGAATCACTGCTGTTGCAGTTCCTAAATGTAATGCTACATCAAAAGCAACACCTGGATCAGGCCATCCAAAGAACCATGGAACTAATATTAAATGAGCTGTGCTAGATATTGGAAGAAACTCTCCAATTCCCTGTACTATTCCGTAAACAATAGCTTGCATTATATTCATATAGTTTCACCTCTACTTTAATTTATTATATAATCAGTTTGAAAAATACACATTAACGCCTCTTTCTCTTATATGGCAGCTTTATTATGTTTTGCTTTATTAAATAAATAAATTACTATTTTACTGCATATAAGCCCTAAAACTATACCCGCTAAAATATCCGTAGGATAATGTACATATAAATATAATCTTGAAAAAGCTATCAAAAACGCTAAACTAAAAAAACAAAATCTATATTTGCTAAAATGTTTTGCTAATACTCCTGCAACTGCAAATGACGTCGTTGCATGCCCTGACGGAAATGAATACGATAGTGGCTTTGCAATTAAAAGATTAACTGACGATGGCCTTATGCGCTTAAACACATGTTTTAATATTCCTTCATCTAAAATGAAGCTCAATATTAAGGCTCCTAAAACCATAAAGCCAATTCTTCTATATTTTTTGTTTATTATAAGTATCAAAGCTATTATAATCCATATGATTCCATCATTACCTAAGTACGATGATATAACCATGACTTTATCCATAATAATTCCATGCATATTATCTTTTATATACAATAATATGAAACAGTCAAATCTATGTATTATGGATATCATTTTCATCATTTTCACCTTTTTTTCTTCTTTCTTTTATAAACATTATAACTCCTGGCAGTAAAGAAATTATTATTATAGCAATTAACATATAAGAAAAATGATCTTTTACAAAAGATAGATTACCAAAGAAGTAACCCCCACCTAAAAATAAGCTTACCCATAGTCCCCCACCAATCATATTGTAAGGTATAAATTTTGAGTAATTCATTTCTCCAATACCAGCTACAAAAGGTACGAAGGTTCTAATTATAGGAATAAATCGTCCGATCACTATTGTCATTGAACCATGTTTTTCATAAAAATCCTGAGCTTTTTTTAAATACTCTTTGTTAATAAACCTTACTTCTTCTTTCTCCAATATTTTTTTCCCAATCTTTTTACCAATATGATAGTTAGCGGTATCTCCAAGTACTGCTGCAAGATATACTACTACCAAAAGAGTAAATATATTCATTGACCCAATTCCTGCCAGTGCCCCTGCTGCAAATAACATTGAGTCACCTGGTAAAAATGGCATAACAACAACTCCTGTTTCAATAAATATAATTAAAAAAAGAATAGCGTATGTTAATATTCCATACTGTTGTATTAGTAAAATTAAATACTTATCAATATGCATTATTCCATTTATAAAGTTCACTAAAATATCCATTTATCCCCTTTCGTTACTTGAAGTTTCTATATATTCTCTAATATGTTGTATTGTATATTTATAAGATTAAAAACAGATTAAAAAAGTCATAATTTTGGCTTAAGAATATAATAGCTTGTAATAAAAGAACACCCTATAACAAATAAATCTTAAATTTAGATGTTTAATATAACAATTATTTTTGTTCCAACACCTACGTCACTTACGACATTTATAGTTCCCTTATGTACATCCACAATCAATTTAGCGATAGATAGCCCAAGTCCATTGCCACCTTTTTCTTTAGATCTAGATTTATCTACAGTATAAAATCTTTCAAATATATTTTGGACTTCGTCTTTTGGTATTCCTATTCCACTATCACTGACAGATATTTTTACCGTTTTACTTTGAATCTCTGTACTTATATCAATTTTTCCTTGTTCTGGTGTAAATTTACTACTATTATCAATGAATATTCTAAGCATCTGCTTTATCATTTTATAATCAGCCACTATTCTTATAGCATCATTTCTGTTACTTGATATTATATGACTATGATCTATAAGCCTACTTTCTCTAAGCAATTCGGAAATAAGATTATTAAGCCAAAATTCTTTTTTCTCTATCTTTTGATTTTCGCCATTACCCTCGGCAATAAATAATAAATTTTCAACTAAATTTGCCATATTACTAGTTTCGAGCTTAATGGCATGAATAGATTTTTCTAAGGCTTGTCTGTCATCTTTCCCCCATCTATCAAGCAGGCTTGCATACCCTTGTATGACTGCAATAGGAGTTCTAAGTTCATGTGACGCATCGGATACAAATTGAATTTGCCTATCAAAAGCTCCCTGAAGCCTATCTATCATTTTATTAAAAGTATTGCCCAGTCTTTTAAGTTCATCATCAGGTCCAGTAACCTCGATCCTTTCCTTTAAATTATTAATACTAATATTATCAGCAGCTATAGTTATTTGATCAATAGGTTTTAACATTTTTTTGATTATAATATACCCGAATATAATTGAAGCAATCATACCTATAAAATCGGCCACTGCCATAAAAGCAAATAGAATATTCATGAAGTCATATTCATTATCCATATCCTTGACTATTTGAATATATATTAAACCATATTCCTTAGTTTCAATTTTTAAATTTTTGTATACCAAGTGTTTATTGCTTTCTTCTAAATTTATTATCTTATCAAAAGGCCCTTTAATTTTAATATTATAATTAAATTTGCTTGATATGTGTAGTACCTTACCATCCTCTTGTAATATTCTTATGGATACATTTTGTTTTGACGGAACATCTGAAATAAATTCTTTATTGGATAAATCTACATATTCATTCTGTGACATAACCTTATTTAACACTATTGTTTTAACATCTTCTATTTGTTTATTTGCCTGGCTATATAGGTAATATTTTATTCCGTATAAGATTGATACGTTTAATATGAGTAATACTAATGAGAACATTAAAGCATAAACTATAGTTAGTTTTACAGAAATCTTTGCACTCTTAATAATTTTAAAATTCATAATTAATCACCTTTAACAACATATCCCACCCCTCTTACAGTAGTTATAAGTTTATCTTCAAAACCATCATCAATTTTGCTTCGTAAATACCTTATAAACACATCTACTACATTTGTATCCCCCATGTAATCATAACCCCATACCTTCTCTATTAATTGAGCCCTTGTAAGCACAACATTTTTGTTTATTATAAGCATCTCTAAAAGGTCATACTCCTTTTTAGTAAGTTCAATTTCTATACCACTTCTCATAACATTATGAGCTCTATTATCCATAACTATATCCTTCACTTTAATTTCATCAATGCTATTACTTGTAAGTTTATTCCTTTGATACACTCTGATTCTTGCTAATAGTTCTTCTATTGCAAATGGTTTAGTTAGATAATCATTTGCGCCTACATCCAGTCCTAAAACCTTGTCCGCTATGTCGCTTTTTGCCGTAAGCATAATGATAGGTACCTGTGACGACTGCCTTATTCTTCTACAAACCTCAATTCCATTAAGACCCGGTATCATAATGTCAAGAAGTATTAAGTCATACTCATTATTCTCTGCTATACTTAGACCCTTACGTCCATCGTATGCCACATTAACTTTATATCCTTCATGATTTAACTCCATTTCAATGAACATTGCCATTAGCTTTTCATCTTCCACTAGAAGAATTTTAAAGTTATTCAAACTATCGCCTTCCTTTTATAGTAATAAAGTGAGCTAGTAACTCACTTTATTATACTGATATATTCTATTTTTTTATTTCAAATTTTAATCTCATTTTCACAAATTTTTGTGGTCACCAGCAGCAGTACCAAAGCAAATGTGAACAAAATGGCATATGAGTAGAATGCTTTCCTTTACCCTTTTCATTATTTATATAGTACACATGCTAAATTAAGAAAAATAAAAGATTAGATTTAAATTGCATTAAATTATTAAAAGAATACCATTTATTTTATAATATGAAACATATCTGTAATCCTAATTCTTAAACTAAATCTAAGACCTTTTTAATTTGTTTTTAATGTTAGACATATATGGTATAAAACGAGTAAATATTAAAAGAAGATTCTAATAAGGAAAGGGATCTTGAGATGAAAATTTTTCATTGTAAAGTGTAGAGCATAGTTATAATCAAAATGAGTTAATTATTAAATGAAATTGCAGGTAACCCCATAATTTCCTCCTCTTTTCCTTTTAATCTTTTATATATATTATACCAATATGTTTGCATTAAATTTAAATTTTTATATCTTTCACATGCTACCCTCTGGTCCATTAAGTACTGGTATCATATGAAATTCTGTACCTACATTCCTTATCTTCATTAGATATATAGTATATAATATAAATTAAAAATAACTAAAGATTAGATTAAATTTGAATTAAATTGTTAAATGGAATAAATATTACAATAAAAATCGAATTATTTTTTATTTTTATTGTGGTATTTATCAATAGCTTCATTAACATATTTCCAACCTCTCCAGCCTATTTGCTCACTATCCGTTAGAATAGCTTTAAGTTGTACAAGAATAAAATCACTTACTCCTTTCGGATTTTGTGCCTTTATTATTGAATATGCAATTTTGGGTGTAAACAATTTAGGATAATATACTATATACCGATTTTCCCAAACTGTAGGATTGTATTTTTTCTTATAATGGTATAAACCTTTAAATCCATAAAAACTATTAAGTTTTTCATATACAAATTCGAATAATTTACCAGCTACTCCAGCCTCATCGGTAGCATTTACTAGTGGTGCCAAACCTAATGTACCCCATTTTACTCCCTCTAATTTCATTTTATTAAAAGCTTCAATTGTAATTTTCTCCATAACTCCAATAGGAGCTTTGTTCCTCCGCCTTGTAATATCTTCCAGATAACCTTTTCCTCCAGCAAAAGGTGAAAATACAATAAAACCAAGCATCTTTTTTTTATTGTCGTATGCTGCAAAATATCTTCTATCCATAGGATTATCTAGTGATATTGTTCCTAACATAAAAGACAATTCACTACTATTTTTATTTCTAAGCCATTCATCTGAAATATCATTAATTTGCTGTTCAATTAATTTATCCCTTTTCTCCAAGGGTTTATATTCTAATGTAGTAATTGCTAAAGCAGAAGCATGATTTATTGCATTTCTTATTTTAGCTACTTCCCCCCCCCCCTAAGTTATATGTCTCAAGGTTAAACATAGCTTCCTCGCCACATTTTATTTTACCAAATCCAAGCAAATTATATAACGGAATATGCTTTTCAAGTGTATGGCAAAAACATATATCAAAATCATTCTGTTTGCAATGGGTTATAAATTCGATTATAAGTAAAGGCATATCTTCATTAGAGCATACTGGATCTCCGGCACAAACTGCAACTCCTGCAGCTGCTGTATATGATATTACACCTTCAACATTATGACCAAAATAATATTTTTTGTCATCTTCAATAGCAATATATGAAAGAGGATTTCCACCGTATTTGCGGAGCAGTTTTCTTACCTTCTCTTTATCAAAAGCAGTGACAAATGGCTGATAAACAAGTGGTTTTAAAATAAATAGAAGTGCAGCCAAAACCCCAGTCCAGTTTATTGCTGTTTCAGTTTTTACAAAAACCAGTTCTCTGGTTGATAAATGTCCTAACGTAGAAAAATCAATTAGAAATAGCATTTTCAAAGTGCGTAAAACAGCATATCCCAATATGTTTACTGTTAAAGGCTTAGTGTTTATTTCATAAACTGCAAAGCAAGTATTAATAAAAATTAAAAAAGTAACTATCACACAAAGAAATAAACTAGTCTTTAGATTTATTGGGTTAGATGCTCTTTTGAATTTTTTATAATTAAACGATAGAATAATTATAACGATAGATTCAACAATAATAACAGGCTTAAATAAACTGTGATAGCCGATTACATGAATTAGCATTGATACTGACAACATACATATTGAAATTATCCATGCCATTCTCATTCTTTTGTATAATCTGTAGCTTGTAAAAATCAATACAAATCCTGCAATAACAGAAATTGTTCTATGCAGTACTAATGTTTCAGGACTAAAAAAATAAAAGTATTTACTTATATACGAAATAACATGAATTCTATTGTAGTATTCATATAATATATTCTCAATTCCTAACATAAGAGTAAGGAATATAGCAGCATTAATAATGCTACTCCTAATAGCCTCGATAATTACCCTTTTCAAAAAAACACATCCTTAAATATTGTGTGATTATATATTTAAACCTTATTAGGTTTACACTCCGGCTATTTTCTAATACAATTTCGTTATTGAAAGCTTCAATAAACTTTTCCTTATTTCATACTATATATTTATAACATTAAATATAGATTAAAAATGTCTTAGATTTAGTTTAAAAAATACGATAGATAGTAATAATTAGATATAAAAACACATCGTTTAATAAACATCTGTTATTCTTTAACTCGAATAGAACAAATTATTCTTTTTTAAATTTTCTATGAACTTTTAAAAAAAGACTATTTTCAATCAAAAATACGAGCTATTTTTCGCTTATTGGAAAATTTTAGTTATTATTTTTTTTTACTTTCTGCTATAATAACAATTGTACAAAAAAAGGAGTGATTTATAGCGCATTGTATTTAAAATAATTTTAATAGAATTATTAGCATATTGGAGGCAAACATATGAAAAAAAGATTAGCTTTTATAACGATATTGTTAACTATGGCGAGTTCTCATATTGTATTTGCTGTTAGTGGAGTAGTTAATGCAAGTTCATTAAACATTAGACAGAATCCTTCGCTATCATCTTATATAATGGGCTTCCTTCCACGAGACACGTCTGTAAATACACTTGGGAAAAGTGGTTCATTTTATAAAATAATTTACAAAGGTAAAACTGGATATGTATATAGCTCATATATAAAAATAAGACAAGCTACTAGTTCGGCAGCTGTAGTAAACGTCACTGGAGTTGGCCATATTTCAGCATGGGACCTTAATGTACGAAAAACGCCATCTACTGGAAACAATGTTATAGGCTCCCTTAATCCAACTAGTAGTATAAATTTATACGGAATTCAAGATAACTATTATAGAATTAAGTATTCTAATAATTGGGCATATATTGCTAAGTCATATGTCAAATCAGGGACTACATCTACTACAACTACTGCCTCTACTTCATCTGTTGCATCTATCTCAACTCAAAGTAGTGGAACTAGCAAGCTTAGTAGTTTAATGTTAAATGCATACAGATTACTTGGAATACAATATACATGGGGAGGATCATCACCATCTACTGGTTTTGATTGCTCAGGACTTGCACAATATATTTATAAAACTATAGGTGTAACTTTGCCTAGAACAACTTATGACATGATAGGAAGCGGTACAGAAGTTAGTATAAATAATCTTCAACCAGGAGATTTAATTTTCTTTGCAACAGACCCATCCTCTTCTAGTCCCTCTCATATGGGTATATACATTGGGAATAATAAATTTATTCAATCTCCTAAAACTGGTGATGTCGTAAATATAAGTGATTTTAACGAATATTTTAGAAGCGTATTTATAACAGGTAGAAGAATACTTTAAAAGTTACAGGTGTATTAACCGCTACAGGTTTTCAGTCTCAGCTGAGAACCTGTTTTTATATTTTTTGTCTATGATATTTTTAATTAAAATTTATAAATCATTACTAATGTTTCTTAAGTTAAAATTAAGAAATTTTTAATTAGATTTTAATTTTATAACTATAATATAGGAAATATCGGACATATTATATATATTAGGAATTCATATATACTGAAGGAATGGAAATGCTTAACAACGTCTATTCTTTATGTAAAGGGAGGAATTCATGCAGCGATTCATCAAACGTATTTTAAAATTTATGATATTTATATTTATAGTTTTATGTATTAGTTGGTTTGGATTAAAATATTACTTTAGTCATGTCAACATAATTGCTAATCAGGTGCGTGGTGACGTGTTCACTCAAGTACAAGCTCATCATAGTCAGCTACTGACGTACAATGATATACCGAAAATGTATCGAAATGCCATTATCGCAACTGAGGATCGCAGTTTTTTCACAAACAAAGGAATAGATGTCAGAGGAACCATACGAGCAGTATTTGTGGACGTTGGTGCTGGTCACTCTCTTCAAGGTGGCTCTACAATCACGCAACAATTGATTCATAACACAATCTTAAGTAATACATCAAAATCATTAACGTGGAAATCACTTGAGAGTGCCTATGCCATTGGATTGTATGATACGATGAGTAAGCAAGAAACTTTTGCATTCTACACCAATGTCATTTACTTTGGACATGGGGCTAACGGATTGTACCAAGCAGCAGAGACTTACTTTGGAAAAGCACCATCGGAATTGAATGCAGGAGAACTGACCATGCTTGCCGGCCTTCCGAATGCTCCAAGTGTCTATGATCCATATAAAAACAGGACACTTGCCCTTGAACGACAACATCTTGTCGTTCAAAATATGGTTGATAACGGAATGATTAGTGAATCTCAAGCCAAACAAATTATTAGTGAACCCATTGTGTTGAGATGAACTTTTTCAGGAATCGAAGATTGGAAAAATTAAAGATATTAATACGAAGAGGCCATAACGAATCTAATGTCTCGATATGGCCCTTTTTTAATACAATTATTTGGCATTTATATTAATAAACTCTCACTTTTTGTACGGGATGAATTAGACCGTAACATGGTATGGATATCGATGATGTTCTAATAAAACTGTATAAATTAATTGGCTAAGAGCTCCCGAATTTTACGGACTATTTACAGGAATAATAATTATAGGTGCCGCAATTATTCTTATTCCAGGTGCACCATTACTTCAGATTTCTCTTGGATCTCAAGTAATTAATGGAATTCTTCTACCAGTAGTTTTAATATGTATGATGCTAATGGTAAATAAAAAGGATCTTATGGGTGAATATACAAACAATAAATTTAAAAACTGGGTTGGGTTGGATTACTATAGTTATTTTAATAGCATTAACTAATTTGACTTACTTTTTTTAAAAATAAGTGGTAATCAATTAATTCAGATTTATGATTTATATATACGCAAAATATGTGTTAAAATACATTTCAGCTACTAAATAATAATACCTATACTTCAACATATACATTTATACTGAATTTGGTATGCCTTGTAACCCCGTAATACTCTCTTTCAACATTAATATCTGTGTGTGACCATTTATATCCCGTACTGAAATTAATACACCAACAACTACATTATTGTTCTTAATTGGAACTGCATATGCCATCACTAAGTAAACTGCTTTCTTTGTATTAAATATGTATCTATAGAGGTTCAACCAATTTTGCTCCTTCACAGAATAATGCTGCATCTCCAAACTGAGATATAATGATATTATAAGCGATGGTATTTATTCGCATGCCTTAGATGATCATGTTGAAGCTTGACTCACATTTGAAACGCGACCTAATTTAAAACATAAAAAAAGATACAAGTAATCTTATACTTTGTATCCTTTTCTTATAAATAAAGCACAAATGAATTAATGCGTAATATCTTTTACGAACATGACACCAATGGCAAGTTGAATAACCTATGCTTACAAATATAGGTTTGTTATCCTCTTTAGCTTTTGCAAAAGCTTCTACGCCCCACGGAAACCAATCTACTGGATTGTGTGCATGTTGCAGAAGATATGGAGATTTTTCATTAACTAATCTGTTAGGTTTTATGTTTTGCTTAATAATATCGGGGTTAGTCATAGCTACAGCAACTCCTTTTGGATATCTATTATCAATATTATGCCCAAGGTAAGCACTTTAAGTCCTCAAAAATAGAGAAGCAACATAAATTACTTCTTAAATATGTTCCATAAATTTATATAGTGGTTATTGTGTTATGTATGGATATTGTAAATTATTCATTTGGATATCAAATTGTTTTTAAGTATACAAATTTAATATCCTTTTATAACATCATCTATTTCTTCATTAGCTTTTTCTATAATTATTACATGTTACATTATACAATTTACATATTCTTTAAGAGGTGCAGAGAATGATAAACTCCACACAGGAACTGCTATTACATAAGCATCATCATTTGCAAAAACCTTCTTTCTCTACTTTATTGTATATTCTTATTCCCATAATCAAACCTCATTATTATGCATGATGCTATATGCTTTTATAAATATATCCATAAGATATAAACATGTCTAACTTACAATGCTTTGTGCTATATTGTTTACCATCAGAAGCAGTTGCCGAGAATTTCTCGACAACTGAATTTCCCTATACCTCACCCAACTTAAAAATATTTTTTAAATGTAATTAGTCAATTCAGATTCTTTTGTAGCTCTATTACTTAATAACCATTTAAAAACATAAAAAAACACTGAAAATTGATTCAGTGCTTTTATATGAATTTCTACTGAAGACCTTGATTATTTGTAAATTTGCCTTCTGTTTCCAGAGGCGATTATAATAATTATAAGTTCTTTATCATTCTTCTCGAATAAAACTCTATAATCTCCAACTCGTAATCTGTATATTTCATACATACCTTTTAATTTTTTTATATCACCATCAGGTAGATCTATAATTGATTTAATAATTCTTTTTTGAGTATCCTTATCTTGCTTTTTTATAAATTTTTCTGCTTTCTTCGTTAGTTTAATATGATAGTTACTCTCCATCTAAATTTAACTCCTTAATCAGTTCTTCTAAATGAATAAATTTTTCTTCTGAATTTTTATACTGTTGACACAATTGATTTTCATCTTTGGTTGGTTCATCATCATCTATATCTAACCATTTGTTTTTCAATTTTTTATTCTTTTTATCACTCAAATATTCATAAAAATCCAACACTTCTCCTAAAACTATTACATCTTCTTCATTATTTAATTTTTCTATTATTTCTTTAGATAATGGACTCATTTAATCACTCCCTCTATAATCTCTTTGTATATATTATATCCCGATTTTATAATAAACTTCACTATTAAATTCTCACATGCTTAGATTATTATCTTATATGCTCCTAAGTTAAAATTTTTCAATATTTAATAATTAATATCTTCGCCTTATTCTTATTTGCATCTTTAATTGTTTTTTCTGCTTTATATGTGTATTTATAGTATACCATATCAAAAAAAGATCTCAAAATATAACGAGATTTTTCTTACTTTTTATATTTTAAAAACGAAGGTTTTATCTTGAATAGAATATATTGCATCCGCTATACTCCACTTGTCAACATTATAATTTATATCATGATACTTATTTAGTAAGATATCTGTTACTTTATTAAAATTTTTTACTCCTAATAAACCTACGATAGCATTTTTATAATTTGCAGCCTCAAACATTAACATATCCTCTTTACTCATATTATCCTCCTAAATCTTTCTTTGATTTCAGCCATTACAATAGGCATGGTAGACCTTCGGTAGTTTACATTATTTTCTATATGATACTTAATATTTTCTGTTTATCAATCTTTTTATCAACCATCTTACTATAAGATACTACCTTATTATAAGCCCCTATCAGTTCCCTCACATTTGTGTCAACATTTTCAGCTATAATATTTATAGTATCATCAGCTATGAATAAAAGCTCCTCCTTGCTTATCCTATTTTTAAGTATTTCAATTTTTGTATTTAAATCTGGTTTTGTCAGTTGAAATACCGCACTAACCTCAAATACAGATTCAAGCTTCTCTCCATTTATTATAATTTCGCGAGATGGTTTTGATGACCCTAATATTATTTGTTTTCCCATAGCCAAAGCTGTATTTAAAATATTCTTAAATTCCTCCTGACTTCGCTCTTTTCCACTTATATTTTGGAGATCATCAAAAATCAAAACATCTGAGCTGCAAAATTTGCTATTAAATAAATCATTTGTGTCATTTGATATACTATTTATCATATTATTAATAAAATTATCAATGGTAATATTGATAACCTTTAGGGATTTACTATTTTCTAATATGTAATTGTTGATAGAATTTAATAAATGTGTTTTACCCATTCCTGCTTCACCATATATGTACAAAAGTTTCATATCCTCACCTGGTGATTTAGCAACTTCCAGAGCACTTTTATATGCCAATTCATTGTTTTTGCCTACAACCATATTTTCAAATAAATATTTAGAATTAATTTTACCTGGCATAAACTCTTTCTTAATATGCAGTCCCTTTTCTATTCTCTCCAATTTTTCTTCTATATTCTTAATAGATTTTTTTAGATTTTTAACTTCTAAGATAAGTTCATATATCAGCTTTTCCATTTTAAATTCCTCCCTTTATTAAGATATATTGCTTATACTTCGCACATGTTATTTATTTCTACTACATCCATTATACGAGTTAAAATATCAGCTATAAAAAACCTCCCTAGATTTAATTTATATAAATTTAGGGAGGTACCCACTCACTATACATTTCATTTATTTACTTATAATGAATGTTCTAAAGCTTACTTTATGATTGTTTTCCACAACATTTCTTGTATTTCTTACCACTTCCACAGGGACAAGGATCATTTCTACCAATTTTAGGCTCCTCTCTTACAATTGGCTCCTGTGGCTCATAATATCCCCAGTCATCTTCATCCAATTCTTCATCATCATAATCAGTATCATAATCTTCCTCTTCAAAAAATCTTTCTAGTATAGGCCTATATTTAAGCAACTGTTTTTTATACTCACCTAATAGCTTTTTTCTTTCACTTCTGTCAGCAAACTTATTAAAAAGATCTGCCCTTAAAGCATATAGTACTGGATAATCCTTTTCTAATTTTTTAATAGAAGTTTTATACTTATCGTAGTCATCCAATATGGTATATTCCTCAAAATGATTCATCGCTTCTTTTTCTTCTTGATCATTAAGTCCTAACTCATTATGGGTAAGTACCTGGATAGCAATGAGGTCCATAACCTCCTGTTTTATTTTTTTATCTTTTTTCATTTTATTAAATTCATCTATATGTGTAGTATAGTTCACAATTTCTTTTTCAGTTTTTAATATTTCCTTATCTTCCGGTAAAATTTCTGCCGCCTTCTCTATTAGTTTTCTAGCATCATCTTCTCTTCCCATTTGCATTAAATAATCTGCTAAATGAGACAATGTCCATGCCACATTATCTTTTACTTCATCATTATTTATTGCTAGCTCTGCTAACTTATCTAAAGATTTATGTATTGAGGAAAACATTCCAAAGTTTATATCAATCATAATTAATTTTAGATATATTGTTGTATTTGCATCTATATCCTTAACTATGTCTAAAGCCTTTTCTAAAACATTTCTGGCATTCCAATATTCATTATTTTTTATATAAGCTCCACTTAAACCAAGCCACGAGGAAATGTTGTCACTATCGAGTTCTATTGCCCTATCGTATGCTATAATAGCCTTTTTCTGCCAACCTCTATTTAAATAAGCATTAGCCAAATACCCTGCAAAAGCTGCATTCTTTGGTTCAGCTGAGGTTAATTCTTCATATATTTTCAGAGCTTTTCCACTATTATTATTTTTCAAATATGACTCTGCTAGTAATGCTTTTACTATAAGCATCTTTGAATCCACTTTCGCCATTTTTTCAAGAATCTTAATTGCTTTGTTTAAGTCCCCTTCTTCTAGGTATGTTCTTGCTAACGCATAATCTTCCTTCATATTAGAGCCTAGATTATTTATTGAATCGTACTGCTTCCTTGTTTCTTCGTTACTTAAAGTTTCGTAAGCTTCTCTAATGTTCATAAATTCTACTTCAAATCTATCTGGTGGATATTTTCTTACAAGCTTAAAATATGCCCTTTTTATATCTTCCTTTGAAGCTTCTGGAGTTACCGCTAATATCTCGTAATAATCTTTCATTTATATCACCTTTTTTCATATATTCTTTAGGATATTTTAAATATTTTTCTAATTAAATAGTTAAAAGTTATTTTTTCTCCTTGTCCATCATTGCTGCTAACTATATATTTAAATGCATCTTGATTTTCCACATCAATAAGCAACGACTGCTTCCATAATGACACAGCCACTCCCTTTTTACCTAGCTTAAACATGCAAAGACCTTTTAAGTTTATAAAAGGGATTATGTTGCAATTCATATAAGGTTCCTCTTTTAAAAATTTTTCTGACCTTTTAAAATCCCCCTCATTTGCACACTGAAGAGCCTTGTTATATAGGTCACAAAGCAATACAAATTTATTTTCCTTAAAACTTTCAATATAATAATATGCTCTATTTTCGTCTTTTGGATTTAAATAAATACTTTTCCGCCATAAGCCTTCAGCTTTATTAAAACTTGCTGATGTATATAGACAAAGTCCAAGTAAATTCAATGCTTTCCAGTTTTCTTTACTAATATCAAAAGCCTTTTGAAAATTAGCTTGTGCAGTGGTTAACCTATTTTGATATAAATTCTTTAAACCTTCCACTAGGTAAATATTTGATAACGTCTTAAGCATTATTACGCCTCCAGCTCATACATCCAATCAGTAAGTTCCTCATCAACTTCCGCTGCTACTTCATTATTTCCCTGAATTATAGCTCTTTTAAGTTTCCTTAATAAGCCATCCATTTCAAGACTATCTTTATCCTCATTATTACACATATACTTTTCAACTTTTTTGATAAGTCTACGATATTTTCTTGAGCCTTTAACTTCCTCCCAAGCATCAACATCAATCTCTTTGTCCATTTCAACTCCAGTAGTCTCAATAGTAATATTCGCATTTTTTCCTGTACTTAAGACAGTTGCTTCCACTTGAAGAATACCATTAACATCATAAGAAAATCTAACTTTAATTCTTTCATCCCCTGCTCTAGCCTCAGGGATATCAGAAAGTTTAAAATTACCAAGAAAGTTATTCATAGATGCCTTTTTATAGTCTCCTTGATATATCTTTATATCTACCTCCGTTTGCCCATCTTCTGCTGTATAATACACATGCTCCTTTGCCACAGGTATAGTTGTATTTCTATTTATAAGTATGCTATAACCATCTGGGATAGGCATTCCATTAAAGTCATCTAATATTTCAACTCCAAGGGTATAAGGACAAACGTCTGTAATTAGTATATCCGTCTGAGATGAGAGTTCATCACTTAGTATGGCACTTTGAATTGCTGCTCCCATAACTACTGCAAGATCAGGGTCCACAAGAGAACTTGTTTCTTTATTAAATACTCTTTCTAAAAATGTCTTTATTAAAGGTATTCTAGTGGAGCCTCCAACTAAAAGTATTGTATCAATTTCATCTTCCTTTAGTGCGGAATCCTTTAATACTATATCAATTTGTGACTTAGTAGACTCTACAAGCTCCTCAATTAGCCTTTCAAAATCCTCTCTTGTTATTATGCTCTCTATAGCAAGTGGTTCATTTCCTTTGCCTGCAATAAATGGCAATACAATTTTATATTCTTTTAAACTACTTAATTTCACCTTGCAGGTTTCTGCAGCTTCTTTAAGTCTAACCATTGCTTTTATATCCCCTGACAAATCAATATCATATTTTTCATTAAAATCATTAACCAAATAGTTTATCAGTTTATCATCGAAGTCTTTTCCTCCTAGCTTGTTGTTACCACTGCTAGCCTTTACTTCAAGAACACCCTCAAACATCTCAAGAAGTGTGACATCCAATGTTCCACCACCCAAATCATAAACCAGTAGGTGTTCATTTTTTTCTAAACGTTCAATTCCATAAGTTAGCGCGGCGGCAGTAGGCTCATTTATTATTCTCTCAACTTTAAATCCTGCTAATTTACCAGCTTCTACCGTAGCTCTTCTTTGCTTTTCAGTAAAATATGCAGGAACTGTTATTACTGCTCTTTCTACTTTTTCTCCTAGGTAATTTTCTGCACATTCTTTCAAGTATCCTAAAATATATGAGGATATTTCTTCTGGCTTATATTCTTTGCCATTCATTTCCACAGTTTTTCCTGAACCCATGAGCCTTTTTACTTCCATTACAGTGCTTTCGGGTCTTATAATTAACTGATCTTTTGCCTCTTTTCCTACAACTAATTCGTTAGCTATAGAAATCCCTACCACTGAAGGAGTAATTAGATCCCCTGACAAATTCAATATTACTATTGCCTTTCCATCTTCAAATATTGCAATCTCAGAGGTAGAGGTTCCTAAATCGATTCCTACTATTTTGCTTTTCATTCTTTAAAATCATTCCCTTCATCCTTAGATTTTTTGTTTATCACAATTTCTGCTTTTCTTAAAACATTTCCTTTATAGATATATCCTTTTTTGACAACCTGTAAAATTACATTTTCAGGCTTATCTCGATGCCACTCTACTGATAGAGGTTGATGAACCCTCAAATCAAACTCTCCATCCTCTAAACCTATAACTGTAATTGAATTTTGGGCCAACTTTTCCCCTATTTGCTGCGAAACAAGTTTAAACTGATCTTTTAAATTCTCATTGTTGCTTTTTAAAGCATACCCATTTATATAATCAAAAATATCTGAAATACTTATAATTGTGTTAATCATTGATTTTATTTCATTATCTTTTATCTGTGCTTTTTCTCTAAGTTCCTTAACTATACCATAGGTTTCACTATTACTTTCATTGTTTTCTTCAAGTAAATCTAGAATCTCCTCTATACCACTCGCAGACTTATATTGTTCCTTACCAATCCTTTCAAAGGTCTTAATAAACATATTTAACAAATAATTTAATTCATCATTACTTCCCTCCTTCTCTTTTAAATTAGTATCTAATTCTATAGCTTTATAATTTTTCAATTCTTCTTTAATATCTAACACATTTACACCTCTTAATTTATTTAATAACATTATCCCTTCATACCTAACATTTATATAAAACTATTCTGACCCAAAATTCATAGGTTAAGTATTCAGATTCCATTTAGGAAATTACGATATATATATATTATATCATGATATATACTTTTATTACTGTTGATATACACAAGTGGTAACTATTTTAAGTCCCAAAAATAAAGAATAAACATTTACCCATTTAGCTACTCCATTTTTTAATATCTGCAATTCCATAAAACTATTTAAAAGAACACAAAAAATAGCACCAACAATTATGTCAATGCTTATATAATTCTCACCATAAATTCCAATTTACTATCTGTTCCTCTGGAAATTTTCTACTAAACTCATTATTCTATATTATCAAATTTAGCTGTGTTATAGGCTAGAGTACTTGTCCTAATCTCTATCTATTAATCCAAACATACTATAATTCCCCCGATAATCTATCATGCATTTTTTTAAGCTCCGGAAAATATAGTTCCACTATTTCTTTTGACATTTTATCAGCTAACATTTCATCATAAGTATGTGTCGTCAGATTCCTGTTTGCTAATGCATCTATCCATACATGACATTATCTATTAACCCAATTTGAAAAGCTTGCTTAATTGCTTCTCTTGGACTCTTTACAACATATCCTTCAACTTCTAAATAATCTTTTAATACCTCACAGGCTAATTCAAAAGTCATTTCAAAAAATTGAATTATACCTGCTTTTTCTAGTTCTGAAGTTATTTGTTGTTTTGAATATTTCTCCATCAACTTATATGATCTATTAAAATTCTCGAATCTCTGTTTCCATCTAATATCCTTTAAGTTATTCATAAATACACCTCTTATATAAAGTATATATTAATATCCTGTTTGTACAAGTTTAATATAATGAACGTCTTTAAAAAGTTAATTTAACTAATTAGCTAATCCAAGTCATGTTACATTTTTTAAGTTCCCATTTCTCATTTTTCTTTTGGGCTTCAAATGAGAATCCTATTGCACCATTCCCAGAACGCCATTTCCTTCCTTCAAAAGAAATTGAGTTCGATGAATCAGAATTGTATTTACTTATTTCAAAGACAATTCCTTCTTTAAAATATATATTTTTAACATAACCTTTTTCTTTTAATTCATCAATATTCATATCTAACATAGTTACATGATATTTATCAGCAACATAAGTAAACAGCTGTTTTTTATCCTCTTTACTAAACTCTTTAAAACTTTTTGTATTTATACTAATGTATTTAATATCAGAATTTAATGCTGAATCCATTTCCCATGCACTGTCAAAGGCTAATATATATGCTTTTGATTTTTCATTAACACTTTTTAATGTAGATTCTGTATTAATTGTTGGGTTTGTTACATTTTTACGAACTGTGGTTGAATTAGTGCAACCAGTTAATATTAAACCGCATATAACAACTATTAGAATTCTTCTTTTCAAATAAATTGCCTCTCTTTCAGGTTCATGAAACTCTATTATATAAATTAGACGTCTAAAATATCTAATTGGTTTTAAATAATATGTATTTTTTTATCGCCATATTCTACGTTTATTCAAACATCGTAGATATGCGCTTGATGAACACTTAAAGAATATTATGACTTACCACATTTAAAGATTATACTTATTTAACTAAAGAAATATAATCGGACATAACGATTCCCATATAAATAATCTTACTTCGCTTTTTGTTTTACGAGTATGACATAAAATATTTGATTAATTATACTAATAGAGCAGTTACGTTTTATTCAAATAATAACTTAACAATAGTTTCTTGTTCATCATCTTTAATAATTCCTTCTGGAGCTATATGAAATAAAACCTCATTTTTTGCCCATAAACCTCCAATAGACAGTAACATATGGTTGGCACATTTTTTTAGCATCTCAAATTGTATATTTAAATCATTTGTGTTATATAAAAGGTTTATAATATAAAGTAATTCAGGCTCATTGTTTTTAATATAGTTTAGGTTAGCTTTCGGTTTTCCTATTTCTAATTTCTTTATCCTTGCATAACATTCTAAAAACCAATTAAAAGAAGAAAATATAAAATATTTAGAATATAATTCATCTTCATGTAATCGGTGCTCTAATTTATCTATAATATGTTGAAATGTAAATCGAAAAGTATTTTTTTCACAATCAGATAAATGCTCGGCAATTTTCCAATTTACCTTTATCTTTTCTAAGATATTTTGAGTTATACCATTTTTATCATAAAGAATTATACAATTTAAATGAACTAAAAGGAATCCATTTGATGGGGCATCTGCTGAAAAATCATCGACAGATAAAAGCATACAATCTATAGGTATATCTGCAATGTGAAAATGTACACCTGTAATATTATGAGATATAGGCTTACTATAAATAATAGTTAAATCATAATCACCACCAATACACATATCACTATGCGTTCTACCGCCGTATTCAATAATTCCAACTATGTCTTTTTTCTTTTTCAGGTGTTCAATGAAACTATTAATATTACTAAATGAATTTGTGTAATTTAACATATCCTTATCTCCCCTCATTATAATAAGTAAATTTTCTATTTTTCAGATGCACCTAACCTTTTAATAAGTCCTTCAACCAACTTTATAGAATTTAGTGCTGCCATTTTTATGTTCCTTTCAAATTTATCTGAACCACTTTCATCTGCATCATCTGACATTGAACGAATAACTATGAAAGGAATATTATTTACATAGCATGTATGAGCAACACTAGCGCTTTCCATATCAACACATAGCAGTTTAAATTTTTCTATTAAATTCTCCCTTTCATTATGTGTAATAAATATTTCGCCAGTAATAATTTTTCCAATGAAACACTTGTTTGGGATTAACATAGATTTAGCAATATTTTCACATAACTTTAGCATTTCAACATCCGATTTGAAATATATATCTTTCATCCACGGATGATATTCTGTTAAAATTCCATTTGCAACATCATGATATGCAACCTCACTTGAAATAACTATATCTCCAATCCCAAGTTGTCTACTTAATGCTCCTGCAACTCCAGTTAATACAATATGCGTAACTTCAAATTTATTAATTAAAATTTGTGTAGCAATAGCAGCATTGACTTTACATACTCCACAAAATGCTGATACTACCTCAACTCCCTCATAAACTCCTGAATAGAATTTTAACATAGCAAATTCACTAAGTTTTTTATTTGATATTCTATTTATAAAAGGCATTATCTCTCTTTCAGTAGGTCCTATTACCCCTATTCTCATTACTTTCTTCCCCCATTTTTCATGAACTCAGATACCAGTATCTTCATTTATTTCCCTTGTTATACATTGTTCAAGGCTTTCATCTATTTGTAGTCCAACACCTATAAGTGCCCTACGGTTGCTATCTGTTCTTTTTTCTAAGAACACTTTCTCCCTCCAAAATCTAAACTATCCTTTTTAATAGTATAATAGTCTGTAAATGACTGATTTATTCTATCAATTGTTTTTTGTATTGGCTCATTTGCAGGACTGGTTTCATAATCTTGGTATTTCTCTAATAGTGACATAAATGCTATAATTTGCATTGCATGAATAATTTTTGAGTTTCCCGCCATAAAAATATAGATAAGGTTCTATATTGGAATTAAGTTTTCCTATATTCTCTTTAGTAATATACATTCCTTCCATTTTTTTAGCATATTTAAATTTATTATTTAATCCATCATGTATAAGACTTATTATTGATATCTCTTTATGTTCAAAATCTTTATTTAGGATTGTAATAAAATCAATATCACTTTTGTCTTTATCAAATCCGCCTAAGGCTACAGCATTATAAAGATATACGCCAAATATCCTATTACCAAAATATTTTTTCAAATCTGATTCATATTCATATAATAAAGTTCTTAAAATATTCGGAACTTTTTCATTCATATATGTTAGTGCTTTTTTAAAAACTTAAAGTTCAATATAATCTCATCTTAAGCCACTGCTACTCTGCCCTTTCTTTTACCTTCTGTTCATGAAGGTTGTGGAAAATAATGCGTTGTGGTACTTATAATTAAACTATTTACGTTTTTTTAATTCATAAACTATCCTATAAATTATTGCAAAAAGCATGAGTGCAAAAAAACTAATTAACTGAAATGCAAGGAATAGGAGGTCGTGTTTATCTAGAAAATCAGGATACCATTCACTCATTATCATCACAATACCTGATGAAATACATGTTAGCACCAATAATATAGCAACAGTTATGTTATATTTAATGCCAGCCCCCTTTTTTCCGTCTTTATATGTTCCATAAATAACCAATAAGCACACGACAACTAACAATGATACAAGTGCTTTAACAGATATATTTTCAATACCTACAAAACTTAAAACACTCTGTGTAATAATCAGTGTTATTAATGTAATTAAACTATACAAACCTTTCTTATCTATATCCAATTTTGTATTTCCTCTCTAAAATATTTATTAATATTAATGATGTGTAATCTTTAATTAGTTCTTCAAATTTTACCATTGTGTCGGAGTTTATGAAAGATACGACATAACTCAATCTAAAATTATGTTACATCAACTCTATAAATTGGAATTTATAGCAAACCCTCATAAGAATTTTCTATTACATTTGGCAACAGTATGTATACATTACAATCACACAATTTATCAAAATACTTTTTTAACTCTAAAAATGCTTTCCATTTATCAATAGTGAAATCTGGCAAACCATGTCTTAATGCCACATCAATTAACCTTTTCTCCATTATGCAAGCACCATTTGGCAACGATATTGCATCACACAATTGTATTAATCGGTCATAATCATCATATACCGTATTCTTTATAAAGCATTCCAAAAAAATCTTTTGTTCTTCTGTGCAATCAAATTTTCCGAAAAAAGTATTTACATCTTGTATTGGATAAGAATGTGTTAAACATATTTTGGCAATCTCTTTTTGGTTTATACTCATCATATAATCATACCCGTCAATCGTATGCATAATTGACTTTATGCCATCTCTGCGACCTATATCATGTAATAGTCCCCTAACATAAGCTTGATTGCTATCTAATATATCAATTTTATCTGCAATTAATTTAGCATTCAAGCCAACAGACATGCTATGTTTTACCCATGGTCCTGGATTTAGTTGTGCACCTATTGACAGCTCTCTTTCTTTTTCATATAGTAAGTTTATTTTTATTTATCTACTAAATTAATAGTATCTTAAATTTTAATCTATTATAACGGCTTTAAGTCCATATTTTGCTAACTCTCACCTCTCCAAAATAAATAATACTAAGACTTTATTCTGTATAGCTGCAACACAATCGCTGTCATATTTATATGACTCATTTTAACATTGACTCCTACTAAATATTTAAGTTAATTTAAATCTAAAATCTTTCTTGCCCTATATCTAGAATAATTAAATTCATACCAGGAGTACCCTACTGATAACTCTTTATTCAAATCGTCTAAATAGCTATTTATTTCTTTAGCAATTGAAGCATTAGAATCATCCTTTAGTTTTGATATCTCTGGAATAGCATCGTAGGATAAATTTTTTAGATATTGTACATCAATTTTCTGGGTTTTATAATATATATCTATATTCTTTTCAGCTATTATTTTATCTACGTTAATATAGTTTAATAAAATATACATACTCAAAATTGTTACCATTAAAACTTTATTAAGTGGCATTTTTCTATTCCAAATTCCAATTAAAGCCACAATAAATAACAAAAATAGCATAAACATAAATATATGAACGAAGATCCTTAAATAAGTAAATCCAAAAGTTTGTTCATATAAAGACATCTTATAATTTGCTGAAAATAGCATGTTAAATGTAAATGCTACTAGGATGGTTAAAGATGTATTTGATATTATATTTATTGTCTTATTCTCCCTTTTACCAAATCTCATACTGCTGAGTAATATGGTAAAATTTATTATTGTAACAGCCACAAGTTCAAAGAACCCTTTTCTTGCATATTCTGAGTAAGTAAATTCGCTAGGGAGAAATTTACTCCCTCCACCATATAGATAAGAAAACTGTACTATTGAAAATAAAAGGTATACTAAATTTATCATGAAAATAACTGTTAACATAGTAACTGGTTCCCATTGCATAACCTTCTTATTATTTAAGCTTTCCTCATAAACATATTTAAAACTCCATATATATGAGAAAATAATTGTAAAAGCTATGATAATAACTAATAAATGGCCTATAATTTTTCCTATACTTATATTCTCAAATATAATAGAAAAATTTGTTACATATTGCTTAAATACCATATCAGCTGATGTTAATAAAACTAAAATAACAAATAATAATGGTATAGAAATAATTAATCCTCTTAAGATATTTTTCCTTGTAGAACTTGTTTCATGTTTATTTTTGATATCCATACTATGGTTAATAAACATGAAAGGCTTACCCCCATTCTGTGCAATAGATTTAACAACTCTGCTTAATGCCTTTCTTATTATATCTGCACTATCCCATTTTATATTTTCATATCTAATTAATACTGTACTTATTGCAGTAAGTACCAATATCATAATTCCATTAAAGGAGTTTAAAATGCTATTAGAATGAATAGAGAAATTTAATGCTATTAATAATATAGGAATAATCATAATAAAGCCCATACTTTTCTTAACCCCAACCTTTTCCCGAATACTCCATAGGAAAAACCCCATGAACATAACATAAAAAATCGGAATAGAAACACCTAATTGTTTATTTGTAAAAAAGCCTTCATATATTATTGCTAAAACAAGAGCAATTCCTATAGTATACATTTTTTCTTTAATGCCTATTTGAGAATCTATGTTTTTTATCTCACTAATACGTTTTTTCTTTAATAATTGAACATTATCTTTTAGAATAAAGGCTTGATCTTGCTGATTTTCCATTATAAGTATCCCTCCGTAATATTAATCATCTTCCCGGTATTCAAGTATATCCCCTGGTTGGCAATGCAATTCTCTACAAATAGCTTCTAACGTGCTAAATCTAATTGCCTTTGCTTTTGAAGTCTTTAATATTGATAAATTTGCATTTGTGATTCCAACTCCGATTGCTAGTTCTTGCAACGATGTCTTCCTTTTTGCCATCATAACATCTAAATTTACGACAATTGCCATATTCGTCCTCCTAGTAATACGCTTTAGTACATACCAATTATTAATTATTAATTATTATTTATCCTTATATTGTAAATTCATTTTCTTCATTGACTTCAACAGCCTGCTTAAATATCTGAGATAAAATTAAAATAAACCACCCTACGAAAAAGAATATTAAGAATTCAATGTCAGTATGTATTCCGCTTGAGTCGATGTATGCAATAGTAAAATTTCTATATTTCCCATTTATTACAAAATCCATAGCATAACATATTGATACCATAAAACACAATAAAGATATTCTTTTTAAACAAAGCACATTATATTTAATAAAAGGTGTTAAATTTATTAAAGAATCAACTATTTTTCTAAGGTTAAATAAAATTAATATAACAGAAATTCCTCCTATCGTGAATAATATGTATGTAATAATAAATCTACCCCATGCCATATCTACTACTTTTTCCGTTAAGGTTTGTTTTGACATTATAAAATATACAACTATACCAGTAATAATCATAATATCTAATGATATTTTTAAAACTGAAGCTAAGGACATTTTCCCATAATATTTCATTCCGTATTCCTCCTGTACTAATGTTTTCTACAATTTATATTGTACTACTATATGAATTGCTTTTCAATATATATTTATTGTTTTTCAATAAATATATATTTTAAAACAATTTATAGTCAATATTTAAGGTGAATTGTAACACGAACTTCCAGTTTGTATCCTAAGAATCCCGATTTGAATTTGAAAATACCGTTTTGTAAGCGAAAAGCTACTTTTGTAAACGAAAACTAATATTTTGTAAGCCAATTTCCCGTTTGAAGTGCATTTTTTATTCAGTATTTGATATAATCCATGTGTAAGCACGTAAAAAAGTGTACAGAAAATAGAAGGTCAACCTTCGGTCGATTTTTTGTAATCGGAAAATCCACCCCTATTATCCTTGTGAATTTAGTTTATTTACTGGTGGCGCTTGTGCATTTTACGTGTTACTTTTGAGAAGTTTTCGTGTTAGAATGATGTCCTCAGCTGATACTGAGACATACCCCATCTGGCACGGCAAATTTTCTCCATAGTAGAAGCTGAACGCCTGGTATGGGTTCTTTTCGTTCAGCTTTTTTCGCGTGTATGAATTGATATGATTCATTACCAGACAAACGTTTTTCTGCGTCATTGCATCAAAGGAAGTCCCTTTAGGGAGAATTCTCCGGATTAGCTCATGATTTACTTCAATTGATCCCTTTTGGTATGGAGCACTTGGATCACAGTAAAAGACAGAAGTCCTTCTAGTTCCATCTGGTGCAAACTCGATTGCTTTTGGGTTTGAAAATTCACTTCCATTATCCGTAAGGATGACAGGAAATAGCTTTTTGAATGTTTCTTTTCCTAACAACTTATAAAGTTGATTAAAAATATCTATGACGGATTGTGAAGTGTTGGCTTTTCGTAAAAATGCTATCATAAAACTGGTATTCACAAAGTGAATAGTAAGTAATACTTTTCCTCCTTTGTTTCCAATAACAGAGTCCATCTGAACGATAGCGTAATCGGGATGTTTGTATATGAATATTTGGAAATCAGAATAATTTCGGTCTATACGGCATCCTTTATCAACTTTAAACTCAGACTTTTTATAACGTGGACGGTATTTAACCTTGCGCGGAAGATCTATATTCCTTACATCAAGCAAACATGCATCAATATAATTATAAATGGTCTTTTCGCTGCACATAAGTTCATCAACATAGTTGATATATACCTGATGAACAGATTGTCCATTTTTGATAAGTGGAGAAATCAACTTATTAATCCTTGTAAGTTCAGCTTCATCTGATAGGATTCCACTACGTGATTCTGAGATGGTTGATGTAAATGCAATATGAGCATTAACGGCATCATATATAACCTTCGTTAATGTACATTTATCAAGCTGCATGCATCCATTGCAGACATACGGTGGCTTAAACTGGCTAATGCATACCTGTTCTTCAAAGTCAGGGCAGCCCTCATTGCAGTAGTTACATAATTTACAGTACGTTGCAGAAGCTCTTCTACATTCCCCTTTAGGGCATATGTTTTTCTTCTTGCAGTTAGGACGATGTTTGCAAGCGTTATAGGGCCATCCACTGTAACCAGTCTCTTTTGCTATGGTGGTTCTATCCTTATTAAGTTTCAAAGCAATAACACCGAAAGAGAGGTTTTCCTTTAAACATGCCTCAATTTCAAGACGTTCTTGATAAGTTAAATATTTTGACATAATGAACCTCCTTAACCACCACCAGTACTTATAAACTATCAGTAATTAAAAAGATTTACAATAAATAAGAAATCAGGAAAACTGGCTTGACCAATCGTCCTGACTATTAGCTAGTAACTTTTAACTTTTAATATTGTAAGACGAAAATCCACTACTCTATTTATTCACGGATTTGATACAAATACAGAAAAGTGCTATGGAATTTCATTTTACAATTCAGCAATATAATATAGAAAGGATGATTAAATTAAGATGTTTTATTATTTAACACATTCTATGCATTCAATGATTCCTCAAATAAACTTAATTCAAAACAACATATTCCTAAGTTCAAATAAGGTTCTGACTGCTGATTGTCTATACCTACTTATAAAATTACTTTTATTTGATGTATTGACAATTCCTAAAAGTATAAATATGATTAACTTAGAAAATAATCATATTTTATTTCATAATCGGTATTATTGTTTCACAAAATATTCGATTAGGGGGGATGCCAATGGGTAAAAATATATCGAACATAACAGATGATCGATTCAGTAATGATATTAAGAAAATTTTTATGCTTTCATGGCCTATTATGGTAGGCATGATACTTCAAAGCCTTTTAGGAACAATTGATACATATTTCATTGCTAAACTTGGAACAAGTGAGGCCGCTGCGGCAGCTTTATCTAATTCAGCCTCAAGTGTAATCTTTGTAATATCCACTCTTGTATCAGCTGGAACTATAGCTCTAGTATCAAGAAGTTATGGCGAGGGTGATATGGAAGCTGTTAGAGGATTTAGTGGACAATCCTTTTACCTATCACTTATTTTTGGACTTATATTGAGTATATTATGTTTCTTAAATACGCAAAGCATAATAAAATTAGTTTTTAATCCAGAACCTAGTGTAGCAGTTCTTACAGAGAACTATTTATCTATAGTCTTTATTGGAACAATATTTGTATTTTTGAATTCAGTATTAAGAACTATACTTCAATCCCTTGGGGATACATTCACTCCGCTTGTAATTTTTGGAATATCTAATGTAATAAATGCAATACTTGATCCGATTCTTATATTCACATTTCATTTAGGAATAAGAGGTGCAGCTATTTCAACAGTTATATCCATGGTTTTCTCATGTTTGGCAATTAACATTGTTATTATTAATAAAATATACAACTCTAGTCTAAATCAATTTATATTAAGTATGAGGTTACAATTGGATATCGGTATAAGGATTTTAAAAATAGGAGGATGGGCATGTATCCAGCAGCTTGCAAGGCCTATTACCGGAGTGTTTATGTTCAGCCTTGTGTACACCGTCGGAGGTGGAGAAGGTACCGCTGCTTTTGGGATAGGAGGACAACTTTTCAACTATACCTTTATATTTCTTGTGGGTCTTTCAACTGCCATTTCAATAATGGTCGGACAAAGTCTTGGACGAGGTGATATAAATGGCTGCGATAAGATTATAAAAGAAGGACTAAAGCTTGCAACCCTTAATATGATTTTATTTTCACTACCGTATTTAATTTTCCCAGCAGCGATAATGAGTGTTTTTATTAAAGATCCGTTGGTAATAAAGACTGGAGTCGAATATTTAAGGATAGTATATATTGGTCTTATTTTTGTAGTATATCCAACGATTTATGGAGGCGCTTTTCAAGGGTCAGGAGATACATTCCCACCTATGATTTCATCATTAGTCGCGAATGTAGTTTTAAAACTTCCTATCGCATATATACTTGCGAAAGCATTTAATATGGGGACTAATGGCGTGTGGATTGCCGTAGCTTTATCTGTTGTAATTGAAGCAGTTATTATGATATTATATTTTAAAACCAATAGATGGAAGGAGAAAATTATATGATTGTAAAAACTAAGCCATCACAAGCAATTATTGAATACTTAAATCTAAACAAAATTATAAACTTAAATATATTAGGGATTATCGAAAATGAACCTGATGCAGAAATATATGTAGATAATGAAAAAGCACCTATGGGCGTTCTGGTTCGATATGGTTATTTTAACTACATTTATACAGATGATGATGCGTTTTTAGATGAAGCACTCAAAACACTATTTAAAGATAACTTTTATGGATTTTCAGGTGTATACAGACCACTTGCGGAGAAGATAAGAAACAGATATTTAGTAACATGGGAAAGTAGATGTTCTTTTCACTATCTTCCAAAAAAGAATTTAGATTTAAGTCTTATAAAAAGTTCCATAAAATCCATTGATATAAAAGATGCAGAAATAATTAATGAACTTTATACTTTCAAAAATTCAGAGAGCCTAATGAAAATTAAAAAGGATATATTAAATAGACCATCTTCCGCAATATATTCCAATGGAGATATTGCCTCATGGGTACTTATTCACAATGATAATTCCATGGGTATAATGTTCACAAAAGAGGAGTATAGAAAAAAAAACTATGCTGTTGATACTTCAATTGACCTTGCAGCAAAGATTATAGCGCGTGGTAATATTCCTTTCCTTCAAATAACTGAATCAAATAATATGTCACCAGGTCTCGCATCAAAATGTGGTTTTATAAAATATGGTTATTCAGATTGGTTTGGAATAATTGAAGGAACACCAAAAGAAATAATAGATTTAAACAATCAAAATAGAAATAATCACATTAAAAACATAGGAGAGTTTAAATATTTAGAAGGTAAAGAACTTAATTGCATGTACTCACCAACTAACATTGATAGTACATATGAAAAAATAGAAGGGTTTACAACTGAAAAAGTAATAAATAATGAAATGGCAGAAGTCTGGTGTCAAACCCTAATAAATGTTCTTGAAATTAAAGGAAGCATAAAAAGCCTTCTAAAAGATATGGTTTATATGGCCGTTTCAAATAATGAAAATGGGTATATTCTATATAACGGAATTTTAAATGATGAACTAGTTTCTACAACAGCATTTTATAAATCTGGCAATCATATTCTAGGATTATATTTTACAGCAGTTTATCCTAAAATGAGGAAAAGAGGAATTGGACGAGCTACAGTTATTGAATCAATAACTGATGTAACAAAAAAAGATGATATAGAACTAATATTACTTCAAAGTCCTGATAAATATGTTGATATGTTTAAAAAGCTTGGATTTATTCACAGCCATAATATTATGAATAGTTTATAAATCAGCCTAACAACTGTGGCTTGTTTTTCAACAATTTTAGGTAATCCATCCTCACCTTTTTCATATCCTAGTAATCGCTTATATTGTGTTTCTATTAATTCTTTTTCCTTTATTATTTCCGCCTTTAACTCTTCCTCTGTTGGTAACTGAGAAGCGTTTAAAAGATATGAAATATAAATTCATACTAATAAGGACAATATATAGATTTATTTTTACTTAAATTTATATACTATCCCTTTATTTTATATTATTTATAATCTTATTTATCAAGTTTAATTTGTTCTTCACCCCACATAGACAATTCATTCAAAGCGGGAAGTATCGCTTTTCCTCTTTCTGTTAAAGAATACTCAACTTTTGGAGGAATTGTATCATATTGTACTCTATTGACTAATTGGTGTGCTTCCAGCTCTTGTAGAGATTTTGTAAGCATCATATTCGTAATACCAGTGACACTTCGTTTTAATTCATTATACCGTATAGATTCTTGTTCTAATAAATGCCACATAATTGGGATCTTCCATTTCTGTCCGATAATATCTAATGCATATATAATGGGACACTTTGCTTTTGCTTCATATGTATTTTGATTCGGCTCCGAAATCTCTTTATTGCTCATTTTTATTTCCTCCAAGGTATAAATTATATACTAAGGCAGAAAATACTGCGTACTTGTAATTTACTGCCTATCCATTTATGATTATACCATAATAAACAATATTTTAGGAGGACATAACATAATGAAAATATTAGCAATTAACGGAAGCCCGAGAAAAAATAAAAATACTGCGACTCTGTTAGACTATGCTTTGCAAGGTACAGCTTCAATGGTCGTTGAAACAGAGATGGTAAATCTTTATGACTTAAACTATAAAGGATGCGTGAGCTGTTTTGCCTGTAAATTAAAGGATGGAAAAAGCAAAGGCAAGTGTGCATATCGCGATGACCTTTCGCCGTTGCTTGAAAAAGCAATGGATGCAGATGTGATTCTTCTTGGTTCTCCGATATACTATGACTTTGTAACTGGAGAGATGCGCTCATTTATGGAACGACTTATGTTCCCCATTGATACTTATTCAATTGATACCAATACCGGGAAGCGGAGGAAACTATTAAACAAGGTTATCCCTGTAGGACTTATCTATACGATGAATGCTCCTGAAAGTATAATGGAACACATTGAATATCCAAAGATATTGTCATGTAATGAACGTGCTTTAAGTAGATTATTTGGATATTGCGAAACAATGTTTTCTATGGATACCTATCAATTTAATGACTACTCCAAATATGACGTTACATTGTTCGACCCAAAGCTCAAGGCAGAGGTAAGAGAAAGACAATTTCCGATTGACTGTCAAAAAGCATTTGATTTAGGAATAAAACTTATAGGTGAAGCAAAGAAAATAAAGTTTTAGATAACCCTATTTATTTTATAACTATTACTTAAAAATCTTTTGAAAATGCACAAAAAAATAACAACAACTCCTATCAAATATGTATTAACTATATTATGCCCATTGAGTTTCACTGGGTTTTGGTTTTTTATAAATTGCAATAAATATATTGTATTAATGAAAACCACTCTGCCATTATTTTTCAAAAGTTCCTTTAACTAATACCTTTCCCTCAGACACCATTTCTATCCCTTTAGCAAAGACTGTTTGTATAGTTAGGTCACTTTTGTTAACTATTACAAGGTCAGCATCTTTACTCTCCTGCACTAATCCTTTATTATATAGTTTTAAATTAGTAGCTACATTTGAAGTAATCACTTTTAGTGCAACCTCTAAATTTACTCCGTCCTTAATTACTGCATCTCTGACCTCTATATACAGCGACTTAGTAGACCCAATTCCTAGGCCAATAAATTCTCTTTTTTTATTGAAAATCGGTAAACTTCCTTGTCCATCAGAAGTAAATTGGATTTGTTCTACTGGTATTCCTCTTTCTAATGCTATCTTTAGTGCTGTACTTGCTTTAACTTCATCCTTCTCAAGGTGATCTGGATCTGAACTAGTAGTAATATCAATGATTCCACCAAGCTTTGCAAATTCTATTCCTGCTTCAAACAGAGAAGTACTTCTGTTTATATGTGTTGGTATAACTTGTTTAATTGGTATTTCAGTTTCCTTTATCATTCTGACTAAATATTGTAGCCTTCTATCCCCATATCCAAGATGAACATTCACAACACCAGCTTTACCTGAAAGCAATCCACCAACTCTAGCATCTGCAACGACTTTTATAAATTCTTCATAAGTTGGCTGTGAGGACCTATGGTCTGAAATAGCTACTTCTCCTATTCCAATAATTTTATCTATAAGCATAATGTCTGATTTACAGCTACTGGTTATTGTATTTACAGGTATTGCATAGGACCCTGAATAAATATAAGTACTTATTCCTTCCTCCTCAAGTGCTCTTGATTTTGCAAGAAGTGCTTTTAGATCTCTACATACACCGTCTGTACCTAGGCAGCCTACTACGGTGGTAATTCCACCAACTACAATATCAGAAAGGTAAATTTCAGGTGTCCTAGTCTTAAATCCTCCTTCACCTCCCCCACCTATAATGTGCACATGCGCATCTATAAAACCTGGAAATACTAGTTTACCTTCCGCATTAATTACTTTTACAGGAGCAAAGTTTTGTGGAATTGTTATATTTTCAACAATAGCTTCAATTTTTCCTCCCGCAATTATAATATCCTTTTTACCAATGTACTCGGGTGCATAGACTTCTCCGTTTTTAATTATTGTAATCATAAAATACCGTTCCCTCCACTTTTAAGTATAAATTCAGAAAGAAATCTATTGTACTTTTTTATCGATATAATCTGAAGAAATCAATAATTTAGTTTCACTTTCACTTTTACCTTCCTCAATTTTGTTATTTATTATATCTATAAGTGGTTCTAGTTGCTTTTCAAAGAAGATTATAACTATATCTCCAGGCTTCGCAAAATCCAATGCCGTTTTAAATGCATCCTTCTCTTTTAACATTTTAGTAATGTTCATGTTATGAAGCTTGGATTTTTGAACTCCTCTTAATAGAATGTCTGCTACTTCGCCTATAGCTCTGCCTCTTCTATCTTCATCTTCTTTTATAAAAATATAATCAAAACTTTCTCCTGCACATTTACCAATCTCTAGGATGTGACTGTCTGGTCTATCTCCAGGCACCCCAATAACTCCTATAAGTTTATTATGTTTTATTTGCTTAAGTCCATCTAGTACACACTTATAGCCATCAATGTTGTGTCCATAGTCTAATACCACCATTACACCATTTACATAATAAGTATTAAACCTTCCTGGATTTTGCTCATTATTACAGTGAAATGAAGTTAAGCCCTTCTTAATAATATCATAACTTATTCCAAGCCCTACTGAAGCTGCGCATGCTGCCATAGCATTTTCAATATTATATTTTAAAGCGCCATTCATTGTTATACCTATGATCTTTATGTCTATTAAGCTTTCACAATGAGTGCTCTTTTGGATAAAAATTTTACCCTCATCTACATAAATTCCATATCCTCCCTTATCAATGTTACTTCTCATCACTGCATTGTCTCTATCATTAGAAAAAATAATAAGCTTCACCTTTAGCCTAGGCAAAATACTTATACACATCTCATTATCTCCATTAATAACAACATACCCATCTTCTTTAACTGCTTCTCCAACCAAAGCCTTAACTTTTGCTAAGTCTTCAATAGTTTCTACACCATCTACTCCAAGGTGATCCTCAGTTATGTTTGTAATAACAGCAACATCAGCAAGATCATAAGCTAATCCTCCTCTTATCATTCCACCTCTTGCAGTTTCAAGGACTGCTGCATCTATTTCTTTATTCATAAGAACGGCTAGAGCGCTTTTAGGACCTGTAGTGTCACCCTTAAATGTACATTTTCCATCAATATAAATTCCGCTTGTGGTTGTCATTCCAACAGTATATCCTGCAATGGAAAGTATGTGTGAAATGAGTCTTGTAGTAGTAGTTTTTCCATTGGTTCCTGTTACTGATATTAATGGAATGTTTTTTGGTATATCCTTAAATAATTTATCGACTATATGACCTGCCACATTTCGTGATGATCCAATACACGGATTATGATGCATTCTAATACCTGGTGCAGCATTTATTTCTATAATTACTCCGCCGTCAGTTATTGGTTTACTTATATCTTCACATATTAAATCTACCCCACAAATATCAAGGCCTATGGCACTTGCAGCTCTTTTGCATATTTCTATATTTTCCTCACATATTAAATCTGTACAATCTAATGCGAATCCACCCGTAGATAAATTTGCATTATCTTTTAAAAATAGTTTTTCTTTTTCGGGAAGAACAATCTTTAATGTGTATCCCTTTTGTTTAAGATATTCTATAAGTCTATCATCTATTTTAATTTTAGTTAATTCTTTTTCGTGACCTTCACCTCGTCTTGGATCCTCGTTCGTGGTATGAATAAGCTTTTCAATAGTACTTATACCATCACCTATAATGTATGGAGGAATTCTTTCTGACACTGCAACTATATCTCCGTAAACACTACATACTCTATAATCCCTTCCACTTATGAACTTTTCTATTATTATATCTTCTTTAAAATCCTTAACTAAAAGTTCATAGGCATCTGATAACTGTTTTTCATGTTTTATATTGACAATAACTCCCTTGCCTTGGTTTCCAAACTCAGGTTTAATTACAACTGGGTAACCAATATCCTTTGCAAAGGAAAGAGCATCTACCCTACTTTTAACTTTCATTCCACTTGCTACAGGTAAACAATGTATACCTAATATTTGCTTGGTTAGCAATTTATCCTGTGCAATACCCACAGCTATTGCGCTTGTATCATTTCCCATTGTTGCTTGAATGATTTTAGAATACTTACCATACCCTAATTGAAAAATACTATCTTCACCTATCCTTAGAATAGGAATCCCTCTTTTTTTTGCCTCATTACAAATATTAAATGTACTTACCCCAAGTTGTTCATCCATTAATATTTCCTTTAATTCTTTTAATCTTAAATCTATATCAAATATTTTTTTATTAATTAATGAATTAATTATATTAACTGCTATATTTGCAGCCTCAATGCCGGTATTCTTATATTCATATTGATATATAACATAATAATTATCTCCTAATATCTCTCTAGACTTCCCATAACTTACTTCTACGCCCACCATATTTTGGAGCGCTATTATAATATGTTCAGTTATATGTGCCAAATAAGTTCCTTCTGTAAGTCTTTTAATAAAACCCCTATCTTCATCTATCCCACATCTATGTTTATTAAGTTCTGGCAAAAGTTGTACTAAACTTTCATTAAAATCACAAATATCTTTGCTAGGAATTTCACTATAACCCTCTAAGTCTAGGTCAAGTCTTATACACTTTTTATGAGAATATATATTTCTCCCCTTAAATACCCTATGATTAATTATTTTCATGTAATTCTCCTCCTAATGGGATACTACCGTCTATATCTACCACTTATACAGATAATAAGAAATACTGACAGTAAATTATAATAACATATTTACGTAATAGGTATTCTAGATGTTAGGTCAAACCTATTTCCATCCTTTAATACATGCATTTTAACATTGAATATTGACAGTATATTATTTTGATATTGTTCCGACACATTTGTATCGCTTATATTACTTCCATCAATAATATAAACTGCACCAGAGCCAACTACTCTTAAGATATTATTTTTATTTACAATAATTGAAGTATCTTCATCAATACCGA
>Ga0209123_1000086_pt1 | contig 156354 bp, 134 predicted proteins | sample BarGraIncu00431A_FD_184500 | JGI IMG/M metagenome (GOLD analysis project Ga0209123, IMG submission 184500) | Arctic peat soil microbial communities from Barrow, Alaska, USA - Barrow Graham LP Incubations 004-31A (SPAdes) (version 2) | ecosystem: Environmental > Terrestrial > Soil > Wetlands >... | reverse complement strand
AGTAGCAAACGAACCTAACACAATGACTTCTTCAAGATAGGCTAATATTTCTTCCTGTCCTGTTGTTCCTAAAACCTCTAAATCCATTTTTACCGACTCTACACTTGGCATAATAAGACCTCCATAATCCTTCATATTGTCTTATTATACCACATTCTTCAAAAAACATACATTTTCAACATCTTTATTAAACATAGCCTAATAATATAAAAAATATGGTAGAAATATGTGAAATAAATAATATAGTTCCAACAATACTTACACCTTTACCAGTTAAAGAAAATGTTTCTGTAAAATTAATGTTTGAAGATATGGATTATAAAAAGGTTAATGAATCTTTAATAGAGCTACGGAATTTGCTAATTCAGTATGGTAATGAAAAAAATATTATATCCATAGATTTAGAAAACCTTTTATCAAAGAAGGAAAACATAGAGAAATATTTTTTGGCAGATGGAATACATGTATCAAAAGAAACTCATAAAGAAATTGCTGAAATAATATGTAATAAACTGTTATTCTAACAATTATTAATAGATATTTTGAAAGCAAGGTGAATGGCATTTCCAGTTATGGAGGTGTTTTTTTTTTGGTTATTGTAACACCATTGATGCTTAAAAATAATATATATATTATAGAGATTCTCAAAGATATAACACAAAAGGGTAAAATTTTAACTAAAACTATCGTTATAGAACAATCCCCATTATCAGTGATTATGGCAGATATAGATTTGTTAAAACTGTAGTATCAGAAATTATTTAAATAATATGACATCGGAGATATTGAATGGAAAAAATAGAAATGTTAAATAGTGGTCTGGAGAAGCTTAACAATCGTATTTATGAATTAAGGAGTGTTCTTAATGAACTTTGCAGTACAATATATGATAATGACAGTGATAAAGAAAATAAAGAAGATATATTGATAGTAAGCCAGTATTTAGATGAACTTATAGTTGAATATATGAAACAAAATAATAATAAAATATAAGAAAGAACAGAATTTTATTGTTTTTATTATGCGGAAAGTATTTTTTTAATACTTTCCGCATAATAAGATGTTGTTATTTTTTATTGCCCATATTTGGTTTAGTTCGGGGTTATTGGGACTTCGGCAGATTTGTAACCGGTACAGTTGGGTCTACATTAGTATCTGTACCATCAGTTTTTGGAGGTGTACCTGTCGTATCCTGTGGGTTAGGTTCTATTTTTGGCGGATTTTCTATATTGGATTTTTCCTCATTAATTTTGTTTATCATAGTTTGAAGTCTTTTTTGATATTCTGAATAAATTTCCTTATTTGATATATTCTGCAAAGCAGAAGAGACTTTTTGAATTAATTGTTCAGACAACGCATATTGTGATTTATCTGTTAAAGTGAAGCTTTCAAGTAGGTAAATAGCATCTTTAGCAGACTTTTCATATGCGGTTTCCTGTTCTTTAATCAGAACATCATTAGTCTTAATATTTTCTTTATTTATAACTTCCAACTGATTTATATTTTCTGTTTTTACGGTGCTGATATTCGGATGAAGTTTTATATACAATGTGTCCATTAATATCCCGTTTTTATCAACTATTGTATTAGGGCGGTCAAAATCCTTTTGATTTAACCCTTGGTGTAGGTATTCCATATATTCTTTCCATATGTGCCCTGGCTCACTAGCACCAAACATATCCTGAGCAGCAGGGGTATCATCTCCGACCCATACGGAGGTTGTATAATAAGGCGTATAGCCGACAAACCAACAGTCTTTAGATTTATCAGTAGTTCCTGTTTTACCTGCACTAAAATAATAATCATTAAGGGATAAGCCACTTCCTGTTGAATAACCTTCTGTTAGTACACTTTTTAAAGTATCTGTCATAAGATAAGATGCACCACTATCATACACTTTAATTTGCTTATGCTTATTTTCAAACAAAACCTCATCAATTACTGTATTTGTTATTTTACGCAGGTTAGTTGGACTTATAAATAGGCCGTTTCTTGAGAGTGTTGAATAACCTGAAGCCATTTCTACTGGGGTAACACCCTTTGTAAAACCTCCTATAGCAACTATAGGTGAGGTATCATCAGAAGTTATATACTTAAACTCCATGTTTTGTAAGTATTTTAATGAATTTTTTACACCATTTTCCTCTACTAATCTGACAGGAATAGTATTTATAGATATATCAACTGCATATTTTAAAGATACAGAACCTCGGTATGCAAAGTCATCATTAGCGGGGCCATTAGCTATTGGCGCATCTATATATTCACTTGTTGGAATATATCCTTTTTCAAATGAAGGTGTATATGCTATTAGTGGTTTTATAGCAGAACCGGGTTGTCTTATCCCTAAAAAAGCTCTGTTAAACGTGTTGCCACTTTGACTTCTACCACCAACTATTGCTACTACTTCTCCTGTGTTATTATCTATAGTAACACTTGCACCTTGTTTTTCATATAAACCCGTGACCTTATCTTTTTTTAAATATCCAGCTAAATTACTATCTATTACGTTTTGTAATTTTTTCTGTTTTGTAGTATCTATAGAGGTATCTATTCGATACCTTCCACTAAGGAGCTGTTTTTCTTTATCTGCATATTCATTAGTATATTGATTAAAGTAGGCTGTTCTATCATTATTATTGCTAAAATAATATTTAAACACAAAACCATCTTGTTCCATTAATTTTAATGTTGCATTGTATACTGCATACTGCATATCGTAAGTCATAGGTTCTGATTTCACATTGGGTTTTATATTTAATTTAATAACCTCTGCCTTTGCTTTGCTTAAATCCGCCTGTGAAATTTCACCTAAAGCCAGCATTTTGTCTAGAACTAGATTCCTTCTATTTATAACATTATCCATATGGCGCACAGGGTTATAAAGAGATGGGTTGTTGGGAATAGATGTTAGCATAGCTATTTGAGATAAATCTAAGTCTTTGTTTGACTTTTGGAAGTAATATTGCGCTGCACTTTCAATACTATAACAGCCATTACCGAAGTTTATGTTATTTACATAAAATTCTAATATTTGTGCTTTGGAAAATTTTTTTTCTAAATCTAACGCTATAACAGATTCTTTTAATTTTCTCCACAAGGTTACGTCAAATGTGAGAAATACATTTCTTGCAAGTTGTTGTGTTATTGTAGAACCACCTTGAAGCGTAGCACCCTTGGATGTTATATATAGCCAAATAGATCTACTTATACCTTTATAATCTATACCGTTATGTTCATAAAATCGCTGATCCTCTATTGAAGTAAAGGCTTCTCCTATATATGGATTTAAGTCGACTTCATTGGTATAATAATATGTGTTGGTTTTGAATTCTTTTAATAGTTTTCCGTTGCCGTCATAAAATTGTGTTGGTTTTCTGGTATTAAAATCAGTTAGTTTTATACTTTGTGCTATATTGTTACCAGCCGTTATAGTTGATTGTATTTTAGAACCATATTTGATATAAACATAAGTAGAAACCACTGCAACTGATAACATAATTATTGTGGAAAATATCAATAAACATCTAATGATTGTTTTCCATAACTTCTTTTTTACTTTTGTTTCTTCTATGACTTCAACTACTCTATTATCATCCATTAACATCTACTCCCTTTTGTTCTACAAAAAAAGAAATTTTCCAAGGCTTGGCCTAGGCGACTATGCTTCTTATATATTATTAACAAAATATGTAATTTATACACGCATAATATATAATTATTTACAATTTGAAAATATAATTTTTTATTTGTTTTATTATAGATTTTTGTTATTTTAATTAACACGGGAAAAAGTAACACCCCTTTAGTGCCAATAATCTATGGCACTAAAGGGGTGTTTTTCTTTTTCATATTTGTTTTTGTACATATTTTTATTATCTATGCTGAAAAGATCCAATATTTTTACCAAAATATAATTATATTATTTTAAATTTTCTTCTTTACATCTCATGAATATAGTGATATCATTGTCTTAATTTAATAAATAGATTAATTCTCATCAAGAGAGGTAGAGGGACCGGCCCGATGAAACCTCGGCAACCATCAGATGTTAAATATCTGAATAGGTGCTAATTCCTGCGTTAAGTTTATTATAACTTAGCGGAAGATGAGAGAGGTGACTTTGTAATTTTATACCTCTTTCATCATTATATAATGATGAAAGAGGTTTTTTGTTTTTCTCATAAATCAAAATTTAATACTGTCTTATCAAGAGAGGTGGAGGGACTGGCCCGATGAAACCCGACAACCAGTATCCGTGAGATACATGGTGTTAAATCCTGTGGCATTGCTACAAGATAAGAATAAGTTTGGCCATAGAGCCCAAGTTTATTCTTGGGTTCTATTTTTTTATTATTAAACCTATCTGTTTTATGATACAATGTGTCTTAAGGCAATTTTAAAAGTTTAAAGTGAATTATCAGCAGTAAAGAAGGGACGGGATATCATGATTAAAGTTAGTGGTGTAAGTAAAAGTTTTTCAGATGTAAAAGTGTTAAATGATGTTTCTTTTACAGTGGAAAAAGGTGATATATATGGGGTTATTGGTCACAGTGGAGCTGGAAAATCCACTTTACTTAGATGTTTTAATGGCCTTGAAAGCTACGATACAGGTAGTATTAATATAATGGGTAAATCGGTTAAGGAACTAAGTTTAGAAGAACTTCGAGAATTTAGGAAAGATGTAGGTATCATATTTCAAAGTTTTAACCTCATTAATAGTAAGAATGTTTTTCAAAATATAGCTTTTCCACTAGAAGTATGGGGAAAAGATAAAAAATTCATTAAAGAAAGAGTAGATAGCTTAATAGAACTCGTAGGCCTTAAGGATAAAGTAAATAGTAATGTAAAACAACTTAGTGGAGGACAAAAGCAAAGGGTTGGAATAGCAAGGGCCTTAGCACTTAATCCTAAAATATTACTTTGTGATGAAGCTACATCTGCACTAGACCCTAAAACTACAAAATCTATATTGCAACTTTTAAGAGACATAAATGATAAATTTGAAATAACAATTATTGTAGTTACTCACCAGATGGAAGTTATTAAAGAAATTTGTAACAAATTTATTCTTTTAGAAAAAGGTAAGATTAAAAGCCACGGAATTACCGATGAATTATTTATTAGGCCAACAAAAGAAATGAAAACACTTATTGGAGAGGACGAATTACTACCTAGTACGGGCTTTAACATTAAAATAATTTTTACAAAGGAAATTACCCAAAGCTGCCTTATAACATCTATTGCAAGAGAACTTGATATTGATTTTTCCATAGTATGGGGAAGGCTTGAAAAATTTAGGGATAACGTAATGGGTAGTCTTATAATAAATGCAAGTAAGGATAATAAGGACAAAATAATAAAGTATTTAGATGATAGAGCTATATCGTGGGAAATCGATGACGATTTAATTCAAAATGAGTCTTGTGAGGGGGTAGAAAGTAAATGATATTTATAAATAGTTTTCTGGATACACTTTTAAATACTTTACTGCCTGCACTTTTAGAAACATTATATATGGTGTCAGTATCCACATTTTTGGCAGTGATTTTAGGGTTTATTGCAGCGGTAGGATTAATTATTACCGGTCCTAAAGGTCTAAGACCAAAAGCTTTAATATACAATAGTTTGGATTTGGTAATCAACATACTTAGGTCCTTTCCGTTTATTATATTGTTGATATCCATAGTACCTTTAACTAAACTTATTGTTGGAACCAGTATAGGGACTGCTGCAGCTATAGTTCCATTAACTATTGGAGCAGCTCCTTTTGCTGCTAGAATAATAGAGTCTGCACTACTCGAGGTGGATTACGGTATTATTGAAGCCGCTAAATCTTTTGGAGCAAAAACCTATCAGATTATATTTAAGGTTATGGTAAAAGAGGCAATGCCATCTATAGTTCTTGGAGTTACCTTATTAATAATAAACATCATAGGTTACTCAGCTATGGCTGGAGCAGTTGGAGCGGGTGGACTTGGAAATGTTGCCATAACACATGGATATTATAGATTTGAGCAAGATATACTGATATACACTGTAATTATATTAATTATAGTTGTTCAAATTATTCAAGCATTAGGAAATTTATTGTATAGAAAAATGATTAAATAAGTTCTTAACGACATTTCTCAAGTCGTTGATATAACATCATCTCGTGATGGTTGAATTACAAAAATATTAAAACAAAGATAGTGTTTACACTATCAAGAATAAGAGGGGGATTTAAAAATGAAAAAATTATTAAGTGTATTACTACTATCAATTGTTGTGATTTTCACAATAAGTGGTTGTGCAGCAAAAAAAGAAGTAGCGGCGCCAACTAAGGTAACGGCAGATAAAAAGATTATTAAAGTAGGTGCATCACCAGTGCCTCATAAAGAAATATTAGAAGTAGTAAAACCAATTCTTGCAAAAGAAGGGTATACTCTTCAAATAGTGGAATTTACTGACTACGTAACACCAAACACAGCACTCGCAGATGGAACACTAGATGCCAACTTTTTTCAACATATACCTTATTTAGAAGACTTTTGTAAAACCAAGAAAGTAGATCTTACTTATACTGTAAAGGTTCATATTGAACCTATGGCTTTATATTCTACTAAATACAAAAAGCTAAGTGATATAAAAGATGGAGCTTCAATAGCTATTCCAAATGATCCTACAAATGGAGCAAGAGCACTTAGAGTACTTGAAAAAGCAGGTTTATTGAAATTAAAAGCAGGAGATCTTATTTCTAAACTTGATATTACAGAAAATCCAAAGAATTTAAAAATAACTGAATTAGAAGCTCCTCAACTTCCAAGAGTTTTAGCGGATGTGGATGCAGCAGTTATAAATGCAAATTATGCCATAGAAGCTAAATTAAATTTAACAGATGCATTAGCCGTTGAAGCAAAAGATTCACCTTATGCAAATGTACTTGCTGTTAGAGCAGAAGATAAAAACAAACCTTATATACAAGCACTATCAAAGGCATTAAATTCTCCAGAAGTTAAAAAGTTTATTCAGGATAAATATAAAGGTGCTGTAATTCCAGCATTCTAAAAAAGATATTTAGTTATAAATAAAAGTATATATATGAAATATTAATATTTATAAAACCATAAAATCATCTTATTTTAGGCGTAATAGCTAAAAATAAGATGATTTTTTATTCTCTAATAAATTTTATTTTAAATAACACTCAAAGCATTAGTTACTATTTAAAAACTCTTAGTCTGTAAGCGTTAAGGGCGGTATCATATAACTTGTTCATTAATTTATGGTTAGCAAAAGCACCAACAACTGCTCCAATGCCTGGAACAAGTTGCAACATTTTTGCCAAATCTATATAATCTCTGTATTCTTGTTGAAAAGTTCTCCAATCAAAGGAGTTTATATCTGTAGGTAAGTCGTTTACATAATTATCCCAATTCGAAATTTGATTATAAACCTCTAGTCTTCTTTTGTCACTTGAGAAGGCTAACTGAAAAACGTATAAAATATATAATCTTTCTTTGTAATCATGTACATCGAAACCATAGATACTAGCTAATTCAAACAAAAATTTAACTTTTAAACTTAGAAGAATTGGGAAGTCTGTAAGGCCAACTACAATTCCGGAAGCCCCAGTACCAGCTCCACTAACAGTAGCCGCTTTCCTATAAAAACCAATGCTCTTTTTAGCTAAAATTTCTCGTTCTTTAAGGGACATATTGGTTAGTGGTTCTTTAGACGTAAATTTAGAACCAGCAAGTACTAGCTTTGCCATATTTTCAATTGAACCATTGATAATATTCTGAATTTTATCTGGAATTAAGTTATTCATCTTGTTTTGTAAACCTTTAGTTAGACCACTAGTAAAAGAAGGGTCCTTCTCCATTTTCTTTTTCCATAGAAGTAATTCTTTTAGCGCATTTTCTTCATAGTTATCCATATTTATCTCCTTACAGTGCCACTTGCCATGTGGGTGGCACTACTTTTCTATTTTATCTTTTGCAAACTTTCAATATATTTTACCATTATGGATTGATTTTTCACTAATATTTTTTGGTCTTCAATTAATGAATCCATTTTTTTATGTAAATCTTGAATAATTAATTCTGATTTAAGATTTATTTTATAATCATTTTTTGATTTTATTCTATCTTTATCTTCTTGCCTATTTTGACTCATCATTATTACTGGTGCTTGTATAGCGGCAATGCAAGATAAAACTAGATTAAGGAGTATAAATGGAAATGGGTCAAACAATTTTTTGAAAATTGTATTAAATACTATCCATATTGCTATAACTGCTAATGCTATTATTATAAAACGCCAGCTTCCCACTGACTCGGCTATTTTATCAGCCATTCTGTCACCAAAAGTAAGAGTATTTTTATGAGCAAGCGTGGTATCTCTAGATATCTTATTTCCTATTAATTCATGCAATAAATCTTCTTCAATATCGTTAAAGATCTCTCCTTGTTCCAGTATTTCACCTACAATTTTTTCTGTATCAGACTTAGGATGTTCATTTGTCATACTAATATCCTCCTTGTAAATTTAAAGTGTTATATAATTTATTATAAATGTGATTTTTAGAACTTTAAATAAATTATTTAGGACCTTTATTTTTAATTATAATATAGTATATCATTAATTTTGATCTATATTTGGAATTTGAATCATTATTCTTTATAAGCACATAGAAGCTATTGACAATAACTTCTATGAAATATACAATATGAGTAAATGAGCATATAAGTATTTGAAAATTAAAAGCCATTGTAACAGATGGTTTTTAAAAGACATACTATATGAGTATAAGCGTATATAAAGATGTAATAGGAGGTAAATGTAATGGTAGATATATTTAAAGCATTATCGGAAGAAAATAGACTTCGCATATTATCACTGGTTATGGAAGGTGAAATGTGTGTGTGTGAAATTGAGGATTGTTTAAATATGACACAGTCAAATGTATCGCGTCATCTAACGGCACTTAAAAAGTCTGGAATATTAGAAAGTTACAAAAAAGCACAATGGACATATTACAAAATAGATAATAATTTCAAAGAGAACAGCCCTGATCTATTTTCCTATTTAATGAAAGGACTTGTAAAATTGCCTCTTTATAACAGTGATTTTGAAAATCGGAAAAAATGTAAGCTTCAAGATTTATGTAATTGTAAAGAAAAATAATTTTAAGAATTCATGAGTGATTAATATTTAAGTTACACAGGTTATGAATTATTAAAAAATTTAAAATAATGAAAAATGATTGGAGAGATTAACAATGAAAAAAATGCAAATATTTGAACCAGCTATGTGTTGCTCAACAGGACTTTGTGGTGTAGGTGTTGACCCTGAGCTTCTTAGAATTTCAACTGTAATTAATTCATTAAAGAAAAATGGAATTGAAGTTCAGAGGTTTAACCTCTCAGATTCACCACAAGAGTTTGTGGATAATAAGGTAGTGAACGAATTCATAAATAAAAAAGGTGTGGAGGAGTTTCCTATTACAGTTTTAGAAGGTCAAATCGTGTTAACAGGTAAATATCCAACCAATGAGGAATTAGTAAAATTTTTAGATGTTCCCATGAGCTTTTTAAATCAGGCTCGAAAAACTTATAAAATAAAAGGAAGTTCTAAATCAGGGGGATGCGGTTGCGGTGGTGGAAACTGCTGCTAATATCTTAATTATGATGATTTATTGATTACAAAACAATGTAGAAAAGCAAACTGGAGGTAAACAAGCATGAAAATTTTTAATCCACAAAATATAAAACTTACAAAATATTTATTTTACACAGGTAAAGGTGGCGTAGGCAAAACTTCAACCGCCTGTGCTACAGCAGTAAACCTTGCTGATTGGGGGAAAAAGGTACTGCTTATAAGTACTGATCCTGCATCAAATTTACAGGATGTGTTTAACACTGAGCTTACGAATAAGGGTGTGCCAATTAAGGAAGTTCCAAATCTTGTTGTTGCTAATCTTGACCCAATTAAGGCAGCCGCAGAGCACAGAGAAAGCGTAATTGCACCTTACCGTGGCAAATTACCTGATGCTGTACTTAAAAATATGGAAGAACAGCTTTCTGGCTCATGTACTGTTGAAATCGCAGCCTTCAATGAATTTTCAAAATTTATAACAGATGATTCGCTTGAGAGTGAATATGACCATATTATATTTGATACCGCGCCTACTGGTCATACACTTCGAATGTTACAGTTACCATCAGCGTGGAGCGGTTTTATTAGCGAAAACACACATGGAGCATCTTGTTTAGGACAGCTTTCTGGTCTAGAGAGTAAAAGAGAAATCTATAAAAAGGCAGTAGCAACCTTGTCAGATGGAACATTAACAACGCTAATGCTTATCTCACGCCCAGAAATTACACCTCTAAAAGAGGCAGAAAGAGCATCAAAAGAACTTGCGCTAATTGGTGTAAACAATCAAACAATGATAATAAATGGTGTTATGAGCTCTTATGATGATTTTGTGTCCGAAAGTCTGTATAAAAAACAGCAAAAATCACTAGCGCAGATGCCTTTAGGTTTACAGGAAATTACTACCTATATGGTGCCGCTAAGAGCATATAATATAACAGGCATGGAAAATGTGCGGGCACTTCTTACTAAAGATAATTATAATGCATCCAGTGAAAAGATAAACGCTGAAAATATTCCAACTTTAAAAGATGTTATTGAGGATTTGTATAAAAGTAATAAAAAGGTGATTTTCACTATGGGTAAGGGTGGTGTAGGTAAAACTACAATTGCAGCAGCGATTGCTTTGGGATTATCAGCAAAAGGTAAAAAGGTACACCTCACTACAACAGATCCCGCAGCTCACCTTAAATACGTAATTAATGAGAGCAAAAATATCACTATGAGTCACATCGATGAAAATATCGAACTTGAAAAATATAAAGAGGAAGTGCTTTCAAAGGCAAGAAAAACCATGGCTGATGAAGATATAGCATATGTTGAAGAGGATTTGAGGTCTCCATGCACACAGGAAATTGCAGTGTTTAGAGCTTTTGCAGAAATAGTGGAGAGGTCCGAAGATCAAATTGTGGTTATCGACACTGCTCCAACAGGACATACTTTATTGCTTCTTGATTCCACCCAAAGTTATAATCAAGAAATAAAACGCTCACAGGGTGATATTCCTGAATCAGTTAAAAAATTGTTACCACGTCTCAAAAATGTTAATGAAACCGAAGTAATAATTGTAACCCTTGCTGAAGCTACACCCGTATATGAAGCAACTCGTCTTGAAGAGGATTTGATACGTGCAAAAATTGCGACAAAATGGTGGGTTATTAACTCATCATTATACAAGACAGGTATTACAAATAAATTGTTGTCTGCAAAAGCAAGCAATGAAATTGAATGGATTAACAAAGTTGATTTACATGCAAATGGTAAATTTGCTGTTATACCTTGGAGTGCAGATGAAATCAAAGGCGACAAGTTAAATGAGTTATTAGTATAAGAATTTATATTAAGGCTAGCTATTAGAAATTAAATAGCTGGCCTATTTTACTTCCAAAAGCAAATCCTAATAAACCTAATAATACAGAACACAAAATATATATAAAAGCATTTAGCTTTTCTTTCTCTTGAAATAAATTAAAGCCCTCGTACATAAAGGTAGAAAAAGTTGTGTATGCACCTAAGAAGCCATCCCCAAGTAGCAACATCATATTACTGCTAACGCCAATTGTACTTATAATGCCAAGCAAGATTGCACCAGTAATATTGATTATAAAAGTTCCTATTGGAAAAGAGGAACTTGATTTTTCACTTATAAATTTACCAAGGCTGTACCGTACCAAACTTCCGGCTGCCCCACCAACTGCAACTAACACATATGTCATTTTATAAACCTCCTATGTATCTTCAGGGTCCACATTATCCGTGGTACTTTGTTTGTTTTGAAATTTTGAAATTACTTCCCTTGCGAGTACCACTCCAAAGTAAGCGGCGGCAAGCCCAAGCATTATTGAAAATCCTACATAAGATATAGCAGAATAATAATCTCCTTGTCTCATAAGATTTACAGTTTCTTTGCAAAGGGTAGAAAAAGTTGTATAGGCTCCGAAAAATCCAGTTGCAATTCCCAATCGTATATCAGAATCGAACTCAAAAACTTCAAAGGCAATGGTTAGTGTAAGTGCTAAGAACAAACTACCAGAAACATTAATTAACAGAGTATTTATTGGTATAGCTTCTTTATAATTATAAAGGTGTATATTTTTTATTATATATCTAAGTATTGCGCCTAGCATTCCGCCTATAGCTATAAAAGTGTATTTTCGCATAAAAGTTATCACTTCCTTCAAATTGTATAAACTATATTTTAACGAAAAATAAAAAGCTCCTACAAAAACTCTATAAAAGGTATTTGCAGGAGTCGTTAGCATATAGCAATTATGGTGAACTCCATCACCTATTTTTATTTATAATGGATTATTGTAATTCTTAATAATTATGTATATAATAAGAATCTAGATTATACTATTTAAAATATAACTATATGGTATAATATTACCATATAGCTATTATAAACTCAATATTATAAAAAAATCGGTTTTGATGCGTAGGTTACAATATAAAATGAAAAATTATAATAAATGTTTTATTTTTTGCAATGTTGTTAATAATTATAAATGACTATAATAATTTATAACACTTTATAAAACAAACATATTGAAACAAATGAAATCATAACAAATGAGATACAATATATTATTGTTATTGAAATGTAAGTTGATTATGTATAATTAATTATATATAATAGAAGGGTACTAATAGTATTATTCATATTATACAAGGAGGAATAAAAATGAATTTAGATATAGATGTAAACTCACCACTTGATGAATTACTTGAGACTTGGGCTATGTATTCTCAAAAACTTGTCTATACTATGCTGACTGAAAAAGCAGAAATTGAAGAATTTAATAAAGTAAAATTAGTCTTAAAAACAAAAGGAATTAGGAAATTAGAAATACATAATGTTTACGAAAATGAATATATACTACATTATATTAAACAAGGTGGCTTATTCAAAAAGCAAATTATTTTAAATAAGTAAGAAACTAACTTAAAATAATATTAAATAATATAAAAATTATTTGAAAAAATAACTAGTAAATATTCTAGTTATTTTTTTTGCATTATAAATGCATATAATCAAATATAATATGGTATAATTATATTTAATTAGAATAAAAGGGGTCTTACTTAATGTATTTATTAGGAAATTATTAAGACTTTATACTGAGATTAGTTATAATAATATCACCCAGGGTGATGAATAGTTGAGAATATTATGATTTAAGGCACAGAAAGTGATTAGTTAAGCTTTAGTGAGATATGAAAAAAGAGAGTGATGTTTATTTAAGAAGCAGCACTTTAAAATATAAGTATATAAAAAATACTGAAGAAAGGAGAAATTCTTTAAAATAATTGCTTATAATGAATTATAAGAGTTATTGTAACAAAAAATATAAAAGAAAAGGTAGGTGAAAACCCTGATTTATGGTTAATTAATAGGAAAAGAATACTTGGAATAGTAAGTGGATATTAATTTTAATATAACTAAACGAACCTAAGTAGTGAAGCCTTGTAATTGCGCCATTATGTTTAGTCGACAGAACGAAAATATTGGATGGAAAGATTGCCAAATATTTAGGAATCAGGGGAATAGTGAATAATAATTATAAAAGTAAAGGTAAAAACAAAATTAGAGTTATACCAATAGGTGGACTTGGAGAAATTGGTAAAAATATTACTGCAATTGAATATAAAGATGAAATTATTGTTATAGATTGTGGAATTTCTTTTCCTGATGTAGATATGTATGGAGTAGATTTAGTTATTCCTGATATAACTTATCTAATAGAGAATAAAGATAGGATAAAAGGAATTTTTCTAACACATGGTCATGAGGATCATATAGGGGCATTACCTTATGTTTTAAAACAAATTAATCTTCCGGTTTATGGAACACGCCTAACTCTAGGTCTTGTAGAGAATAAGTTGCAAGAACATGGAATACTGGCAGATTGCACCCTCAATGTGGTTAAAGCTGGCGATATTGTTAAGCTTGACAAAATCAGTGTAGAATTTATAAGGGTTAGTCATAGCATAGCAGATTCTTGCTCACTTTGTATACACACTCCAATTGGTAGAATTATACACACAGGCGATTTTAAGATAGACTATACTCCAATTGATGGTGAAGTTATCGATTTAGAGCGATTTGCAAAATTAGGTGGCCAAGGAGTATTACTGTTAATGGCTGATAGTACTAATGTAGAACGCCCTGGATTTACTATATCTGAGAAAGTAATTGGAGAAACTTTAAATAAAATATTTTATAAGGCAGAAGGAAGAATAATAGTAGCTACCTTTGCATCAAATATTCATAGAATACAACAAATTGCAAATGCTGCTGTGACAAACGGAAGAAAAATAGCCTTTAGTGGAAGAAGTATGGAGAGAATCTCTGAAGTCGCTATGAACCTAGGATATTTGCATATACCACCCGAAGCTATAATTACCGTAGCAGAGCTTCATAATTATCCTGATGATAAGGTGACAATAGTAACTACTGGTAGCCAAGGCGAACCGCTAGCAGCATTAACAAGAATGGCATCATCAACTCACAGAAGTATTCAAATACAAAAAGGTGACTTGATTATTTTATCTGCATCACCGATCCCAGGAAACGAAAAGTTTATATATAATGTTATAAATGAATTATTTAAAAAGGGTGCTAATGTAATATACAATACTACTGAAGAAATTCACGTTTCTGGGCATGCGTGCCAAGAGGAATTAAAATTAATGCATACATTAGTTCGTCCTAAATATTTTATGCCAGTACATGGTGAATATAGACATCTTAAACAACATGCGTTGCTTGCAGAAAAATTAGGAATGGCTCCTGAAAATATATTTATTGCAGAAACAGGGCAGATTTTAGAAGTATCTCCAAGTGAATGTAGAATAGCTGGAAGAGTTCAAACAGGGGCTATAATGGTAGATGGACTTGGTGTAGGAGATGTAGGAAATATTGTGCTTCGTGATAGAAAACACTTAGCAGAAGAGGGTATTCTTACTGTAGTAGTTACTATAGAAAGAGAAACTTACAGCATACTAGCTGGGCCAGATATAATAACTAGAGGGTTTGTATATATGAAAGAATCCAATGAACTTATTAATGAGGCTAGGGACATTGTGAGAAAAGAATTAGAGCAATGTTTAAATAATAAAATTAAAGAATGGGCAGTAATAAAATCCAGTATAAGAAATGCATTAGGTCAGTTTTTATATATAAAAACTAAGAGAAGACCTATAATTATACCAATAATAATGGAAATCTAAGAAAAACTAATATTATAGCACCGAAGGTTATACTTTATGCTTGAATAGGTAAAAAAGTATGTATTAAATTAATACATACTTTTTTTGTATGATGATAACATCAAAGGTTATAATTAAAAGATTGACAAGTTATAAACATATGGTATAAAATATATGTAAATGCAAGTGATTTGCAACAAGGATTTGGTTTGCAACAAGGATTAAAGGAGTGTAAAGATATTGAAAAAAGTTATTAAAATTATTTTTTTAGCATGTATTATAGGTACATTAGTTGGATGCTCAAAGTCAACAATTGGTGAAAAAGCTACAAGTAATAACAAAAGTGATAAGTCAAAATTACAAGTAGTAGTATCATTTAATCCACTAAAGGAGTTTGCAGAGGAGATTGGGAAAGATAAGATAGAAGTAAAAACGGTTGTGCCGGAAGGCGTTGAGCCACATGATTTTGAACCAAAAATAAAAGATATGCAAAATATAAGTGATGCTAACTTGTTTATCTATACGGGGTTTGGAATGGAAACATGGGTAGACAAAACGTTAGCTGCTGTAGATAATAAAAACTTGATTGTAGTTGATTCGTCAAAAGGCGTAATTCCAATTAAGAATCAAGGCGAAGCAATAGACGAACATGGGCAATATGACCCACATATATGGCTTAGTTTAAGAGAAGCAAAAATTCAAACTAAAAATATAAAAGATGCATTGGTTAAGGCCGATAAGAAAAATCAAAGTTATTATGAGAAAAATTATAAAGAATTCTCTAGTAAACTTGATACACTCTACAACGAATATAAAGTGAAATTTGCTGGAGTAAAAAACAAGAATTTTGTTACAGGTCATGCTGCTTTTGGTTATCTGTGCAGAGATTTTGGCTTAAAACAAAATAGTGTAGAAGATGTATTTGCAGGAGGTGAGCCTACTCCTCAAAAACTAAAACAAATAGTAGAATTATCTAAAAAAGATAAAATAAAAGTTATATTCATGGAAGAACTTGCAAGTCCAAGAGTATCTCAAACTCTTGCAGAAGAGGTAGGGGCTAGTGTGGAAAAAATATACACAATAGAAAGCAATGAAGATAATAAGACTTATATAGAAAGTATGAAAGAAAATTTATTAAACATATACAACAGTTTAAAATAATTATTAATCTTTTAATAATAAGTAAGATTTCAGTAATAATTAAATTTAACCTTACACTTAATTAAATTAAGTTAAGTTGAGTTAAGTTAACTTATCTTAATTTAATTAACTCTTAACTTAGTTAAACCCTAACTTAATTTAATTGAGTTGGGGTTTTTCTAATCTTTAGGAACTTTAATTTCAATATAACTGTTAATATCATAAATAAACATATATACAGTATTGTTCATTTTATAAAGAACATTGTAAAACCATGTAAATCTATGTATAATATAAATATATTAATTGTATTAGAATGGGAGGATATATATGGATATTTTTCTAGCAAGGCAACCTATATTTGACAGACTTAATAAATTAATTGGATATGAATTATTATTTAGGAATAGTGAAAAAAATATATATCAAAGTGAAGATGGAGATAAAGCAACCATTGAAGTTATAAAAAATGTGTTCATAAATATGGGAATAGAAAAAGTTACTGGAGGTAAAAAAGCTTTCATCAATTTTACTGAAAACATATTAAAATCGGATATTTTTACAGTTTTGTCTCCAGAATCGGTGATAGTTGAGATATTAGAGGATGTAGAACCTACTGATGAAATATTAGAGTTATGTAAAAAGTTAAAAGCATTGGGATATATTATAGCTCTAGATGATTTTGTCTATTCTAGTAAATACAGAAAAATTTTAGAGATAACAGATATTATTAAAATTGATTTTAGAATAACTACAGGATATGAAAGAAAAAAAGTAATGGAGTTAGTAAATTCTAAAAATATCAAGTTCCTTGCAGAAAAAGTTGAAACTATGGAAGAATTTAATGAAGCAGTTTCAATGGGATATTCATATTTTCAAGGTTATTATTTTAGTAAACCGTTAATAATTTCAGACAAAAGAATATCTGAAAACAAATTAATACATGTAAAATTATTGCAAGAAATTAATAGTAATACTTTTACACTAGAGTCAATAGAGAATTTAATAAAAAGAGATCTATCATTATCTTTTAAACTATTAAAGCTTATAAACTCAGCAAATTATAGCTTCATAAGCGAAATAAAGTCAATTAAACAAGTATTGTCTTTAATTGGAGAGAAAGAAATTAAAAAATGGTTATATTTAATAGTTTTCCAAACGTTAGGAGAAGATAAGCCGGGAATTATATTAATAAACTCTTTAACAAGGGCAAAGTTTGCAGAATTAATTGCCGATAAAATGGGGAAAGAGATAAATAACTTCAATGCTTATTTGATAGGTATGTTATCACTTATGGATTTGCTATTAGATAGACCATTAAAGGAAATACTTGAAGAATTATTAGTACCTACAGAAGTAAAGAATACTTTAAATGGGACTTGTGATAACAGCTATAGTAAGTTACTTAGTTTAATTATAGAATATGAAAAGGGACAATGGAGCAAGGTGTCAAAAATATCAAAAGAACTTAATTTAGATGAAAAATGCTTACCTAAGGCATACTATGAAGCTATTTTATATTCAAGTTTATAAACAAATATAACTATATACAAAGAAGTGTGGGAATATAAAACAGTTATTAACTTATAAAAACGAAGTAACATAAAAGTATGTTACTTCGTTTTTATAAAATCTTTTTAAGATATGTTTATTTCAAATACAAACGTTTTTATTCTTCACCAAATTTACTTTCTACAAGGGCAAGCAAAGCTTCCATAGCTTCTTTTTCATCTATTCCGTCTGTGATGATTTTAATTTCTTCATCTTTTTTCAAACCTAAACTCATTATGTTTATTATAGACTTTGCGTTTGCAACTCCACTACCATGTTCAATGCTAACAGTACATTTAAATTTACTTGCTGTTCTTACGAATATAGAAGCAGGTCTTGCATGTAGGCCTTGTTCATTTAATATTTTTACTGTTTTTTCCATCAATATAGCCTCCTAAAATTTATCTATTTTGTTTATTGCATATAATTTTTCCCATATTATTAAAAATAATTAGAAAATATCTGTTATCTAATTAGTATAACATATATTTTCTTCTTTATTTATAATTTAATTCTAAATTCTTTTAAGCATTTTTTAATACCATCTTTAGATTCTGAAAACTCCAGACCATAATTTTTAATTTTATCAGTACATAACCTTACATCTCTTGGGTGATCTTTATATTTTTCTAAGTCCTTTTCTAATAATTCATCTATTCTATATTCTAAACCAATTTCTTTTAATATTAAAGCGCATATATCATAACGGCTCAGACTGTTATGACTACCAAGATGATAGGTACCATAAGGGATTTCAAATATCATTGGGAATTGGGCTATAACTTCATGAACATAAGTTAATCCTCTAAATTCATTTGGAGTAACCTTTGATTTCTTGCCTTTTAAAATATCAGTTAAGGTACCCCAAAGTATATTAGGGGACATACTACAATTTCGTTCAGGCATACCAAAGAGCCAAGTAAATCTTATAACCCAGAGCTCATCTAATATTTTTTTTAGTAAGCCTTCAGCTTCAAGTTTATTTTTGCCATACATTGTATCAGGGCGAGGAGTATCCTCTTCTGTATATGGTCCGACCTCAATGTTGCCATTAAAAACTTGCTCAGTACTAAGAAATATCATTTTTGAATGTGTTTTCTTGCAAGCTTTTGCAACGTTTAAAGCTCCTGTAACATTAATCTTGTATGCTAGTCCCGGATTTTTGTCACAAAATTCCGTACTTGCTTTGGCCGCTGCATGAATAACATAGTCAGGATTAAAGTTTTCAAATATTTCAGTAACTTGTTGCTCATCTGTAATATCAAGCATTGATGAACTTGCTGCGAGAATTTCATAAGTGTTTTTATATCTTAACGCAAATCTTGTACAAAAAAAACCATTTCCACCTGTTAATAATATTTTTTTCATTTTAACACCTCATTATAAAATTTTATAAACCATTAAGTATAACTGTAAGACCGTTTTTTCTCATTTCGTTTGCTACCTTTTCTATTGTTTCTGGGGAAGGAACAGGTATATCTATAAGTTTGTAATTCTTTTTTAATAATTTATATTTATTACTGCCATACTGATGAAAGGGTAGAAGGTGAATTTCTGTAAGGTTTAAACTTTTAACAAAAGTAATTATATCTTTTATATTCTCATCATCTAATGTATACCCTGGGATTAGAGGTACTCTAGGTATGACTTTTTTATTCATTTTAACTAATGTCTTAATATTACGTTTTATTAGATTTATATCCGCCCCAAGTAGTAGTTTAGATTTTTTCTCATCCATTATTTTAAGATCAAATAATATTAAATCTAAATAAGCAGCCATTTCAATAAGGTCCTGGGTATTTCCTTGACCACTAGTTTCAATTGTTGTGTTTACTCCTTGGCTTTTTAAATGCTTAAGTAGTTCTTTTGCAAAAGCACTTTGAGACAACACTTCACCACCAGACAGGGTAACTCCGCCTTTAGATGTACGGTAGAAAACCATATCCTTAAGTACTTCACGCGTAACTTCGTCAACGGTCATATATTTACCGAATTCAGTAATTGCACCTGTTGGGCATTCATCCTCGTCAAAGTCGCAGCGCTCGCAATGGATACATTTACTATCCATTTTAACTTTTTGAGACTCGAAGCTTACAGATTCAGGATTGCTACACCAAGGGCATTTAAGGGGGCAGCCTTTAAAAAACACAATTGTTCTAATCCCTACTCCATCATGCAAGGAATATCTTTGAATATTTAGTATTAATGCTTTCACATAATCACTTCCTATAAATTATGTTCAGTTCGCCTAATGATATCATCTTGAATTTCGCGACTTAGCTCTATAAAAAAAGCACTGTAACCTGCTACCCTTATAACAAGGCCCTTGTAATCATTTGGCCTTGTCTGTGCACTTTTAAGAGTATCAGCAGAAATAACGTTGAATTGTATATGCTGTATTTTTAGCTTCATAAAAGCAAATAGAAAATCAGATAATTTATGAATTCCCTCATCACCCTCTAGAGTTTTAGGACTAAACTTAACATTTAAAAGACTACCATTTGTTGTTAAGTAGTTATCTAGCTTGCTTACACTTTTTAACACTGCAGTAGGTCCAAGCATATCTCGACCAACCATAGGAGACAGGCCACCATCTGCAAGTTGCTCTCCAGACATGCGCCCATCAGGAGTAGCTCCTACAGCCTTGCCAAGGGGAATATGAGCTGATACTGTATAAGAACCAGGTACAAAGGTTCCTCCTCTGGGAGTTACATGTTTTTCAACGGATTTTGAGTAATATCTAAGAATATCTGAACTAAGATAATCTACTTCATCATTATCATTTCCGTATTTATCATATTTATTAATTAAGCGAACCCTTAGTTTTTCATTTTCGATCCCATAAAAATTAGAATCTAAAGCCTTTATTAGATCGCAGAAAGAAATTCTTTTCTCCTCAAAAACAATCTTTTTTAGAGCATAAAGGGAATCGCTTAAATTTGCTATACCAATACCTTGAACTCCGGAAAAATTGTACTTTGCACCACCATAGGTTATATCTTTTCCAGTTTGCAGACAATTATCAATAAAACATGAAAGTAATGGAACAGGTGCAAATTCTTTATGGCCAATATCTACAATATTTGAGCCGTCTACCATGAGCTTTACATATTTATCAATGTTCTTTTTTATGTTTTGAATTATTTCATTAAAGGTAATATCAGCATTATCAACATTTTCTCTTAGGGTAATCTCCATTACCTTTAGTAAATTAAAAAGTGCTATATCATGTAGTCCATAAGTTTTTCCAGGAAGTGAAAGTTCAACGCAACCAACTACAGAATAATCTCTTGCATCCTCTAAACTAACACCTCTATTTAAAAACCCTGGGACTATAACTTCATCGTTAAATATCTGAGGTATTCCTGTGCCAAGCCTAATTGTTTCAGCAGTTTTCTTTAAAAAAGCTGGCTCAATTAATTCATTTACTCGTACACCCAAATTAGGTTGGGGAAGACGGATATCTTGATAGGCATCTAGTGCAACATAAGATAAAACATTAACCGCAGAGTGTCCTATATCTGTTAATCCTCCTAGGGTTATAGTATATCCGGTTGGAAATCCAGCAAAATATTTAGCACTGTCGGTACTTCTAATTAAAACAACATCATTTGTTTTGATCCATAAACATGTTAAAATTTCTTTTAGGTTTTCTTTAGATACCCCCGTATTTAAATCATTCTTATAAAAGTAATACATATACTTATCAAAACCACCTAAAGATAAGGAACTGGCATTGGATTCATATTGTAGAATTACACATAAAAACCATAATAGTTGACAAGCTTCGTAGAAGGTTTCAGGTTTTTCCTTAGAAATTTTTATTGAAATCTTAGCAATTTCTAAAAGCTCCACCTTACGCTTCTTATTCGGCTCACTTTCTGCATTTAATTTTGCCAAGGCTGCATATCTTAAAATATGATTTTGTGAACCTTTAAGAGTAATTAATGATGCTTTATAGAAATCATTGTTTGGATTTTTTTTAGATAATTCTGTTGTGTCATAAATTATCTGTCCTAATCCTTTCTTTAATAATTTTTCAAAATTTGGAATAATATGTCCTTGACCTTTATCTGTTTGATTAAGCTTGTAAATATCTAGATCTATAGGAGTACGAACTTCTGGAGTCAATCTTTTATTAATAAAGTCTTTTAAGGATTTACCTGCCCAATAAGGATAAAGAACATCTCTGTAAATTTTTTTATCGTTTTCAGATATAAGAAATGGGTCTTGTGGCCTACTACCAATTGTATCAAGTTCATCATTAATCCAGTAGGGATCCATTTCAGGAGAAATGATTCCACTACGAGGTTTTGTAGTTCTATTTCCAATTATAAGCTCATCAGATCTTATAGATATTTCTACATTATTAAGTATGTGTGCAGTCGCTTTTGCCCGCCTAATAATTGAACTCTTTCCTTCAGTTTCTTTATAGCTTTCTGTATATAGCAAAGCTCTTTCAAGAGATACTTCTCTTTTGTTTTCAAAGAGTCCATTTTTAAGTTTTTGAATTCTATCATTAATCAAAATTTATACCTCCTTCATATTGAAATTTGTTTATTATTTATTGTTTATTATCATTGTTTATTGTTTACTCCTATTGTATAATTAAAATAAGAAAAATTCAATAGAATAAAAGAATAATAATAATATTATCATTAAAAATTGCGAAGGGAGATTAATATGGAAGATTATAAGAAAATGTTAAAAGATATAGAAAAACAAGAGGAAATGATACAATTTACTGAATTTACTAATGAAAATGCACTGCAAATAGGTTTGAGATTAATTGAAAAAGCAAAAGAAGAGAATTTATCACTAACAATAGATATTACAAAATGCGGTCAACAATTGTTTCACTATGCATTAGAGGGAACTTCGCCTGATAATGATGCTTGGATTATTAGAAAAAACAAAGTTGTAAATAGATTTTGTACCAGCTCATTATACATTGGCACAAAACTAAAACTTATAGAAAAGACTATTGAAGAAAAGTATTTTGTATCATCTCAGGAATACAGTGCTCATGGAGGTGCATTCCCAATAATAATTAAAAATGTAGGGGTAGTAGGGACAGTTACTTCTTCTGGTGCTCAACAAATAATAGAGCATAATTTAATAGTAGAGGTGTTGAAAGAATTTTTACAAAGATAAGGGGACTTTTAAATGTATAAATTACTGGTGTTAGATATGGATGGGACATTGCTTTCTGATAATAAAAAAATATCTAAAGAAAATGTTGTAGCTATTAAGAAAGCAAAAGAGAAGGGGGTTAAAGTTGTAATTGCCTCAGGACGTTCAATTCAAGGTATAGAAAATTATTTGGAAGAGTTAGACTTATTAAGTGATGATAATTATTGCGTAGTGTGTAGTGGATCAATGGTCATGAATAATACAAAACAACGGATAATTCAATGTGACCCAATTAGTCCTGAAGATATTAGCTATGTATTTAATTTAGCAAAACAGCTTGATATAACTTTAAATATGTATTCCAATAAAAGTATTTTAATACATTCCAACAACTATTTTAGTAGAATTGATTCGATTGCAAATAATTTACCCCTTCAAGTTATGGATTTTAACTCTCTAGGCAAAGACACTGTAGTAACTAAGATCATGCTAATAAATGAGGATTTAAGCATGGTGGAAGAAATACAAAAATTATTTCCTAGTATTATAGTGGATGACCTTACGATTGTTTCTAAAGAAAGCTACAATAAAGAATTATTTAAAGACATTTCTAAATTGCCTATGGAGTTTTTAGAAAAATTCACTGTTTCAAAAGTAGCACCTTTTATTGTGGAGGTTATGAAAAAAAACTCAAGCAAAAGATCTGGAATAGAAAAGCTTGCAGAAGAACTTAAAATAAAACCACATGAGGTTATTTGTATAGGAGATTCAGGAAATGATAAACAGATGATTGAGTATGCAGGACTTGGGGTAGCCATGGGAAATGCATTTCCAGAAATCAAAGAAATTGCTGATTATGTGACTTATACAAATGAGGAAAATGGTGTTGCTCATGTAATAGATAAGTTTATACTAAATATCTGATTAGTTTAATTATAGATTGACAAGTTTGATTGCAGATCGACAAGTTCAATTGTAGATTGACAAGTTCGATTTCGGGCTAACAAGTTGAATAAAAAATAATATTTTGTGATACATTATATGTGTATATTTTATGGGGTAAGGTGAAATTTTATGTTTGCAGAGGAAAGGTTAGAAAAAATCATTCAGCTATTAAATGAAAATCAAAAGGTAGTAGTAAAGGAATTAAGCAAAAGGTTTATTGTAACAGAGGATTGCATAAGAAAAGATCTCAAAATTCTAGAAAAACAAGGGATTATTAAAAGAACTTATGGTGGCGGCGTATTAAGTAGGCAAACTGCCCCACATAATGATATCTTAAGTAGAAAGAATATTAATTTAGAGGGTAAGATAAAAATTGCGGAAAAGGCTTTTGCGCTTATACAGCCAAAGGAAACAATTTTTTTAGATATATCATCCACAAACATACTAATTGCAGAAAAGATTGCAAAAGGCAATAAAAACCTTACAGTTGTAACTAACATGATTGATATTTTCAGAACCTTTTCTAATTGTGATCATGTAGACGTAATAGGTACTGGTGGAGTATTTAATAAAGAATTAAATGGATTTGTAGGATCAACAGCTATAGAAATTATATCTAGGTACAAAACAAATAGGGCATTTATAGGCAGCTGTGGAGTGAATATGTTTGATAAAAGTGTTACAACTTTTGATATGGAAGATGGTAATACAAAAAAAGCTATTATTAGTTCAGGAAAAAAAGTTTATCTAGTTATGGAAAATAAGAAATTTTATTATGATGGAACATACAAATTTGCAGATATTGACGACGTAGATGCAATTATAGTAGATGAGGCGCCAGATGAGCATATATGCACTGAACTAGAAAAAATAAGTGTAGAACTTATATAATATGAAAGCGAGGTATAAATGAATGAAGAAAATTAATTTTGCAATGATAGGATTTGGTGGAATAGCAAAAACTCATTCATTAGCAGTTTATGATGCTAATTTAAGGTTTTCACTTCCTTATGAGTTAAATTTAAAATATATAGTAACTAGAAAACCAATAAATATTCCCCTAAGTGGCGTGAAAAATGTTACGGATATTGAAGAAGTACTTAAAGATGATGAAATCCATTTTATCGATATTTGTACACCAAATGATGCACATTTTGATATTGTAAAAAAAGCAGCCCAATACGGGAAAGCTATTTATTGCGAAAAACCTCTAGCAGCGAATTATAGCGATGCTGTGGAAATGGCTAAGATAGTTAAGGAAAAAAATATAATAAATTCTGTAGCTTTAGTTTATAGATTTATGCCAGTTCTGACATTATTAAAAAGAGAACTTGAAAAGGAAACCATAGGAAAGATTATAGATTTTAAGGTGAGAACTTATCATGATAGTTATCTAAATGAAAAGAAAAAGGACACCTGGCGAACTGGAAAAAATTCTGGTGGGGGAGCACTACTCGATCTAGGAGTTCATTTAATTGATATGATACAATTTACTATGGGTGAAATAGAAGAAGTAGAAGCTAAGACTAGAATTTTCTTTGAGGATAGAGCAGAAGTTGATGAAATTGCAAACTGTGATTTTATATTAAAAGGAGGAATCCGTGGAAGTTTAGAGGTTTCAAGAATATTTACTGAAAGAGAACAAATAGATGATTATGTAGTTTATGGAAGTCACGGTAGTATAAAGATAAACTTTAATAATCCTTATGAAATTGAGATATATAATTATGAAAGCAATTCTACTTTAATAAAAAATGTAGCGGCTGGGGATGAACTATTAAAATATTATGCTGATAAAAGAAATTCTTTAGGATACTTCCAAAACTGCCATACGTCATCCCTAATAAATTTTGTTAATAAAATTTATAACAATTCTAATGATGGTATTGATGGCAATTTTGATGAAGCATTAAAATGTCAGAGAATAATTGATAAGGTATATGGTATAAAGTGAGTATGAAACAAGATGGAATAGATATTAATGGTAATAATATAGTGTAACGCAACTACGATTGAGTCACATTGAAAAATCATAGCAAAGGATGAATAAGTTAACATCCTTTGCTATGATTTTTTGAGAAATTAAAACTCAAATATTCCATTGATATGAAATTATTATTTCTTTAATTAAATTAATCGTTAATATTCCTACTTATTAAGCACTTTTTACATTCTAATTTACAAAAATTATTAAGTGTTTTTGTATCTTTGCAATCTATTAGGTCTGAAACTACAAATCCCAAATATACGACTATAATATTGATAAAAATGATTAGTAACACGTTGAACTCACCTCCAAAACACTTGTATTATACAAGTGTTATTAACAGCAGTTTGGATTAGTTCCTTCAAATGATTTTTAAAAAATGTATTCCATCCTAATTGTTTTAAGCTATAAATAAATATCCTCTCCTATGCATTTAATTTTAAAAGCTCATTATTCATATTAAAAATTATCTTTCTAATGCTATCCTCCGATAGATTATAAGATTCTGTAAGTTTAGTAATTGTAGAGCCACTTTTATAAAATTTATATATTTCCAAATTGCGATCGTGCATAAGTTTTCGAGTGCCATTATTTTCACCCCAACCTTTCCGCACATTACCCTCTTTTGGAATATATATAATCTCTCCTTGAATATACTTTTGCAGTTCCTTTAAAAGCGCTGCTGGCAGAACATCCTTCCCATTCTTGTAACACAATATAAAATTCCTCCTCTTTATTTTCATTGATATTTAATAAAGCTTTAGAACTTATCATTGAAACCACCTCCTATATTTATTTGAAACTCATCTTTATTTTTCTATAGAAAAGTCCCGTGGATATAAAAACCATCCACGGGACTTTTAAAAATGACAATAAAAAAAACACGATAACTTCGTGCATTCTGTCAAACTTTAAATCCATTTTAACGTTTCAGATGACGGTTATTAATTGTATTTCGAAAGTATAACAAATAGAGGGACAATAATCCCAAATTTATTTTTATAGATTCAACAAAAAACTTATCTATAAAATTTTATACAACTTCCGAATAATATTTAGTTATTGATCAAGTACCTCAAAAGCTACAACTAAAATTATCATATATCATCATCCTCCTTAATTTGAATTAATATCTTGTATTTATTTTGATTATTTTTATAGTTGATTAATTATTCTAACAATTTGAGTATATTATAAAACACCTTTTATGTCAATAATTTCTAAATTGTGTGAGGATATAGGTAAGGAGACTGATCGCCCCCTTATCTACCTCATATTTAATGGTGAGCTTTCAACCTTTTTATTAGGTCAAAAGCCACCCCCTAGTTAATATCAATCTAATCATCTCCTTTCACTAGATTACCGGTTAATTACATTATTGCATATTGTGAATCGTGATCTCAAGTTAAAGAATTATTATAATTGTTTTTTCCTGAAATACATTAGAACTTGTAGGATATGGGAAGACTATAAATAGAACTAAAAAAAATGACTTATGTGTTGAAAAACCTAGGAAAAAGTCTGTTTTTGTGATATATTTATTAGAATATAGGTAAAACTTACAAATAAGCTAAATTAAAAGGAAGGTCACGAATATGGAAAATAAAATCACTTCATCTAATTTTATAAGAAACATTGTTAAAGAAGATATAGAAACGGGCAAACACAAAACAATAATTACTCGTTTTCCACCAGAGCCAAACGGATATTTGCATATTGGCCATGCAAAAGCAATTATTTTAAACTTTGAATTAGCAGATGAATTTAACGGTTTGACAAACTTACGTTTTGATGATACTAACCCAGCCAAAGAAGATAAAGAGTACGTAAACTCCATAGAAGAAGATGTAAAATGGCTTGGTTTCAAGTGGGATAATTTGTATTTTGCATCAAACTATTTTGATGAAATGTATAAGCGTGCTGTATTATTAATAAAAAAGGGTAAAGCTTATGTGTGTGATTTAACCGCGGAAGAGATGAAAGAGTACAGAGGTACTCTAAGGGAGCCAGGGAAAGATAGTCCAAACAGAAATAGAAGCGTGGAAGAAAACCTAGATTTATTTGACCGCATGAGAAAAGGTGAATTTAAAGATGGCGAGAAAGTAACACGTGCTAAAATTGATATGAGTTCTCCTAATATAAACATGAGAGATCCAATAATTTATCGTATATCACATGCTATTCATCATAATACTGGAGATAAATGGTGTATTTATCCTATGTATGATTACGCTCATCCAATAGAAGATGCAATTGAAGGGGTAACTCATTCAATTTGTACTCTAGAGTTTGAAGATCATCGCCCATTATATGATTGGGTTGTAAATAATTGCGAAATGGAAAATATTCCAAGACAAATCGAGTTTGCAAGATTAAATATAACTAACACTGTAATGAGCAAAAGAAATCTTAAGCAATTAGTAGATGAGGGAATTGTAGATTCTTGGGATGACCCACGTATGCCAACTATAGCAGGGCTTAGGCGTCGCGGTTTCACACCTGACTCTATACGTAATTTTTGTAGAGAAATTGGAGTTGCAAAATCTAACAGCACTGTAGATGGTCAATTGCTAGAGCACTTTATAAGAGAAGATTTAAGCTCGAAAACACTTAGAACTATGGCAATTTTAAGACCATTAAAAGTAGTTATTACAAATTATCCAGAAGCTCAAGTGGAAATGCTTACAATTGAGAATAATCAAGATGATCCTTCAATGGGAACCCGTCAAGTATCATTTTCAAGAGAGATATATATAGAGCAAGAAGATTTTATGGAAAATCCACCAAAAAAATATTTCCGATTGTTCATAGGTAACGAAGTAAGACTAAAGGGCGCATACTTTATAAAATGTAATGACGTGCTTAAGGATTCAGAAGGAAATGTAAGCGAAATACACTGTACTTATGACATCGAGACTAAGAGTGGTAGTGGATTTACAGGAAGAAAAGTTAAAGGAACAATTCATTTTGTAGATGCAGTAAATGCAGTTCCAGCAGAATTTAGATTATATGAACCTTTAATTTTAGATGAGAAACAAGAAGAAGGAAAAACCTTTTTAGATCAAATAAACCCAAATTCCATGGAAGTTTTACAAGGGTTTATAGAACCAAATATGAAGGATTCAAAACCACAAGATAAATTCCAGTTCTTTAGACATGGATATTTTAATGTGGATTCTAAATATACAACTGAAGACAAAATAGTGTTTAATAGAATAGTTTCTTTAAAAAGTTCTTTTAAAATTCTAAAATAGTCTATATAAAATTACAAGAGCCAGTACAAGATAACATCTTGTACTGGCTCTTGTTTATTAGGTTAGGAGAAGTTTTTAATTATAATATTCTAGTTTCTATTTCTTCTTTAATTCTTGTAATAAATGAGTCCAGCGCAATTGCACCTTCATCTCCATTTTTACGGCTTCTAACAGAAACTTCATTTAATTCTGCTTCTTTTTCACCAACTACTAATAGGAAAGGGACTCTTTCATTACGAGCTTCACGAATCTTGTATCCAATCTTTTCTGCTCTATAATCAGCCTCTACTCTAAGTCCTGATGCCTTAAGCTTTGATACTACCTTCTCTGCGTAATCATGATACTTTTCTGAAATAGGTAATACTTTAACTTGTAATGGTGCAAGCCAAGTTGGGAAAGCACCAGCATATTTTTCTATTAGTATTGCAAGTGTTCTCTCATAGCAACCAATAGAAGTTCTATGGATAACATATGGACGTTTTTTAACTCCAGCTTTATCAATATAAGTCATGTCAAATCTTTCTGGTAATGCAAAGTCAATTTGTACTGTAATTATAGTATCTTCTTTGCCATGGACATTTTTAATTTGAAGATCAAGCTTAGGGCCGTAGAAAGCAGCTTCACCAATAGCTGTTTTATAGTTTATTCCTAAGTGGTCCAGTATTTCCTTCATTTTAGCTTCAGTATCTGCCCAAGCAGATGGGTTGTCAATATATTTCTCTTTATCATTTATATCACCTTTAGAGAATCTATAAGTAATATCATTTTCGAGTCCTAATGTTTTCATGAAATAGTTAATTAAAGATACAACACCTTTAAATTCATCTTCTAATTGATCGGGTCTAACAACTAAATGGCCCTCTGAAATAGTGAACTGACGAACTCTTATAAGACCATGCATTTCACCTGAAGACTCATTTCTAAATAATGTTGAAGTTTCAGCATATCTAATTGGAAGGTCACGATAACTCTTTTGGAATGCATTATAAATTGTAAATTGGAATGGGCATGTCATAGGGCGTAGTGCCATAACTTCCTCATCTTTAGATTCATCACCAAGTACAAACATTCCTTCTTTATAATGATCCCAATGACCAGACATTTTATATAAATCACTCTTTGCCATAAGAGGAGTTTTAGTTATAACATAACCTCTTTTTTCTTCCTCATCTTCAACAAAACGTTGTAATAATTGAATTACCCTTGCTCCATTAGGCATAAGTAGAGGTAAACCTTGACCTATAACATCTGACGTAGTAAAGAATTTTAGTTCGCGTCCAAGCTTGTTATGGTCCCTCTTTTTAGCATCTTCCACTTTCTCTATATGGGCATCTAAATCAGATTTCTTTGTAAAGGCAGTTCCATATATACGGCTAAGCATTTTATTTTTCTCATTGCCTCTCCAATAAGCACCTGCAACTTGAGTTAGTTTAAAAGCCTTTATATATTTCGTAGACATTAAATGTGGTCCTGCACAAAGATCAGTAAACTCACCATGTTTGTAGAAAGATAAATTTGCATCTTCTGGTAGGTCTTCGATTAGTTGAACTTTGAAATTTTCATCTAAGCCTTGCATAAAGGCTATAGCTTCATCCCTTGGAAGTTCAAATCTTTCTATTGGTAAATCTGCTTTAACTATCTTTTTCATTTCTGCTTCTATTTGTACAATTTCTTCAGCTGAGAAAGAACCTTGTTTATCGAAATCGTAGTAGAATCCTCCATCTATAGCAGGTCCGATGGCAAGTTTTGCATTTGGAAATAATCTTTTTACTGCTTGAGCTAAAATATGAGTAGCAGTATGTCTAAAAGCTTTTTGACCTTCCTCACTATCAAAAGTTAATATACTAAGCTCACAATCTTCAGTGATTTTGTAACGTAAATCTACAGTCTTACCATTAAGCATGCCAGCACAAGCAACTCTTGCGAGTCCCTCGCTTATATCTTTAGCAATTTCAAATACAGTTATTTCAGATTCATAAGACTTAATCGAACCATCTTTTAGTTTAATATTTATCATATATATTACTCCTTTCTTTTATCTTACCTAATAGAAGGTATTTTTAGAAATATTATTAATAATATTGTAGAATGTATTTTTAGGGAAATAAAAAAATCCCATCCCAATTCTAACTATAGAAAAGGGACGAGATTATAATTTCCCGCGGTTCCACCCAAATTGTTTATAAAAATAAACCACTTAATAATTATAACGGAATTACCGGACTTTATTAGAGTCACTCAGAGGTGGTCTTCAGCAAATAACATTTGAGAATACTTCCAGCTAAGGTATTCTTTCTTTGTAAATGTGTCATGGCTTACTTTTCTCTTCGTAGTATTATAGTATTACATTATCAACTTACGTTAACATTAATTATATCACTTGTACTAAAAATGTCAAGAAAACAAGTAATTAACCATAAAATGTAAAATAATTTAACAACATAATGATTTAACAAAGATTAAAAGAAAAAAATTAATGTTAATTATAAAAAACCATTAATAAAACTTAAGATTGTCCGATAATTACAATAGGATAAAGTAAACTAAAATATAAAACAGCGTTCAATTGCTTTGTAAATGCTAATAGGAGGACCTAGGGTGAATGAAAAAAAGAACGGATCTAATAATACAACAAGAGAAAAATTAATAAGTAAAACTAAAAAACATAATATTGAGTCCTCATTAAATGATGATGTTGTATTAAAAAGAATGGCATTTGAAGTAACTATAGTATATGCTCTTATTGGAGGAATTTGGATATTGTTTTCAGATAGGCTTTTGCATGCCCTAATTGAAAGTAAATCTTTAATTCTAAAAGCACAAATACTAAAAGGGTGGTTTTTTGTTTTTATATCAGCTATTATAATATATTTATTAATTAATGGATTTACTAAAAAAAGTAAGGTATGGTCTCAAAAATTAAAAGAGAATTATGAAGAAATTCAATCTACATATGAGCAATTAATAGCTGCAGAAGAGGAGCTAAGGGCTCAATATGATGAATTACATGAAAAACAAGCAATAATTGAGAAAAGTGAAGAAAGATATAAGTTGGCGGTAGATGGGTCTAATGATGCTATATGGGAAATTGATCTTTTAACAAAAGATTTTTTTTGTTCAGATAAATTCACCGATATTTCTGGATATGATAAAGATACTATAACTTCCATAAGGGATTTAATCAAGTTGATTGTTAGAGAAGATAGAAGAATTGCAATAAATGATTTTAATAATCATATTAATGGTAAAACATTATATTATCAAAGCAAATTGAAAATTAAGTTTAATGGTGGAGGATATAGGTGGGTTTTAATTAGAGGTAAGTGCCTGAGAAATAAAAAGGGAGTTGGAATTAAAATTTCTGGATCTGTTACAGATGTATCTGATCAAAAGGATTTGCAAGAAAAAATTAATAAATTGGAGTATTATGATATATTAACAGACATACCTAATAGAAAATTATTTATTAACACCTTGAAAAATGAGATTACTAAGGTAAAGGATAAGGATATTAAAATCGCTGTATTGTTTATAGATTTAGATAATTTCAAAGAAATTAACGATACTTTGGGTCATGAGTACGGAGATAAATTGTTAAGAAATGTCGCAATATCTTTTAGAGCCTCTATTAGAGAAGGAGATCTTGTTTCAAGGGTAGGCGGAGATGAATTTTTTATTTTAATGAGAGATATTAAAGATTACAATCAGATAAGTTCTCTTTGTGAAAAACTACTAAATTTATTAAACTGTGAAATAAGTATAGATGATAAGCATGTGTATACATCAGCAAGTATTGGTATTACTGTGTATCCAGATGATGGTTACAAAACTGTTAGTCTATTAAAGAATGCAGATACCGCAATGTACAGTGCTAAGTATAATGGTAAATCTAGATATTCTTTTTTTAATAAGGATATGAGAGATGTAGTGGAGAGGCGTGTTGAAATAGAAAAAGGTCTAAGGTATGCTTTGAAAAACAATGAGTTTGAAATACATTATCAACCACAGATAGATATTATAAATAATAAAATAAAAGGATTTGAAGCACTTTTAAGATGGAATAGCCCGGAACACGGCAGAATATCTCCAGATGAATTTATACCTGTCGCAGAGCAAAGTGGATTAATAATTCCTATTGGTGACTGGATTATTAAAGCTGTATATCTTCAAAATAATTTTTGGAAAAGCAAAGGGTACCTATATGATACTATTGCAATAAATTTGTCTGCAATTCAACTGGAGAATGATAAATTTGAAGAAACCTTAAAGAATCTTATACTTGAAACAAATATAGATCCTAAATATGTGGAACTTGAAATTACAGAAAGCATATTGATGAAGGATTTCGAAAAGAGTATTAGATTACTTACTGAGATTAGAAATTTAGGTATAAATATTGCCCTAGATGACTTTGGAACAGGATATTCTTCTCTAAGTTATTTAAAACAGTTACCTATAAATACATTAAAAATAGACAAGTCATTTATAGATAATATTGTTACAAATGAAAGGGAAAGAGCCATAGTAGATGGCATAATACAACTTGCACAAAAAATTGGTTTAGATGTTGTTGCAGAAGGAGCAGAAACGAAAGAGCAAATTAGAATATTGCAAGAAATGGGTTGTAATCAAATACAAGGCTATTATTTTAGCAAACCTCTTCCAGCTTGTGAAATTGAAGAGAAATTTTTAAAAACTAATGGGATTGAATCTTATAAATAAAAAAGCAGTGAAATAGTGGGGGACGGTTAACAACTAATGATTGTTAACCGTTTTCTAAAGTTTAACAAGTCCGAAAACTTTATTCATAAGTTTTGATACTTTTTTATGAATTATAACTTGCTAGTTATCTTATTACATAAATTTTTTACATCTGTGCCTACTAATATTTCATTATCCACCTTTGCTATAGGTTGCTCTTTACATCTATGGCATTTTCCAATGCATTTTTTTGTGGAAATATTTATATTTGGATGAGTTTCGGTTATGATAGTAATAATAGTATTTGTCCATTTATTTTTTTTACATAATTTCAATTTCATATTATCAACTCCTATATATTATATTATGTTAAATATTAGTTGAATATAATATGCTGTTGTGATTATCCCAAAACAAATAAGTGGGAACGGTTAATTATTGATTTTATAGAGGGGTGTATAGACTTGGATAATATATTAATTATTGAAGATGAAGAAAAGGTTTCAGAAATCCTGAAAGCATATCTTGAAAAAGAGGGATATAGTGTTTATTGCACTACTAAGGGACTAGAGGGCATAAAAATTTTCGAAAAAAATGAATTTAAATTAGTTATATTAGACCTAATGTTACCAGATATATCTGGTGAAGAGGTGTGCAGCGTTCTAAGAAAAATATCTGAGGTGCATATATTTATGCTTACAGCAAAGAGTACCTTAGAGGATAGAATACAAGGATTAAATCTTGGAGCAGATGAGTATCTAGTAAAGCCTTTCAGCCCACGAGAACTAACTGCAAGAGTAAATGCGTTATTTAGAAGGATTAATATAAATAAGAGTGATACAATAAGTTATAATAATGGAGATTTAGAAATTAATTATGATGAAAGAAGAGTCAAAGTACGTGGATTAGAAGTATCACTTACTCCAAATGAATTTGACATATTACATATTTTATCATCTAATAGAGGTAAAGCATTTACAAGAGAAAAACTTATTGAAAGAATTATGGGAATAGATTTTCAAGGATTTGATAGAACCATAGATGTGCACATTAAAAATATACGTAAAAAAATAGAAGAGGACAGCAGAAATCCTAAATATATAATAACCGTAACTAGAATTGGTTACAAATTTGGTGGTGAATAATTTATGCGTAGCAGAAACTTTATGCAAAGTATAAGAAAAAGATTAAGTATTATTTTGGTATGTACCTCTATATTAGCGCTTTTAATATCTACGCTGTTGGTAAATATAACGATAAAAGGAACATTTAATAAATACTTGGTGGAGATACAAAATCAGAGGGATACTAGAATAGTAAAATATTTAGAAGAGATATATAAACAAAAAGGCAAGTGGTCAGGAACTTCAGGTATAGAAATTACGCATGAAGCTTATATGAGTAGTTATTGTCTTACTCTTAAGGATCAAAATAAAAAAGTAGTTTGGGGAATGAACGCTAATGACATAGCTCACAATAACAATATTAAAATGCAAGGTAAAAACGAAGGCGTTTATACAACAAGTACCTTTAAAATACAATCTAAAAATAAAATTGTAGGATACATAGAAATAGGCCAATATGCACCTATATTATTATCAGAAGATGATGTAAATTTCAAAACATCAATAAATAAAAGCATTATTTTAAGTGTTATACTTTCAATCTTAATAACAATATTAATTAGTTTATTTATTTCAAAGCAATTTTCCAATCCGATAAGACGAGTATCGAAAATATCAGTTGATCTTTCAAATGGAAATTACAAGGAAAGGTCTTATGACAAAAGTAGTATTTTAGAACTTGAGGATTTAAGAAATAGTATAAATACACTTGGAGAAAAACTTCAGCACCAAGATATGCTTAGAAAAAGATTAATATCAGATATATCTCATGAAGTTAGAACACCACTCAATATTCTTCAAAACAATTTTGAGGCTATGATTGATGGTATTTTTCCAGTAGATAATGAACGATTGGCATATCTTAATGAAGAAGTTATTAGATTTGGAAAACTTATAGATAATTTTAATTCCTTAAAAGAGGTTGAAGGCGAAGAAACAGTCTTAAATATTGAAAAAATTTCCTTGAAAGATGTCCTTTCACCAGTTGTAAAAGAATTTGAATTACTAGCAGAAAACAAGAATATAAACATGACATTAGAATGCAGCATAAATAAACAATATAACATTTTAGGTGATAAAGATAAAATAAAACAGGTAATTATTAATTTACTCTCAAATGCAGTTAAATTTACTCCAGAGCAAGGGAAAATAAACATTTCCTTAAAAGAATTTGATGAGAAAATAATATTAAAAATAAAAGATACAGGTATTGGTATCAATGAGGAAGACTTACCTTATATATTCGAAAGACTGTATAGAGGCGATAAAAGTAGACATGAAATAGAAGGTTCGGGAATAGGACTTACCATTGTACGCAACATATTAACGCTGCATAAGGCAGGCATAGAAGTGAAAAGCAAAAAAGGGTCAGGTTGCACAGTAATAGTTAAATTTAATAAGATTTTGTAACATCCAAAAAGAGAAATGGTGGGGCGGTTAGTAATTAATGATTACTAACCGTTCCTTTCTTTTTAGATTATTTTTACAAGATATATAAATTTTAATAGAATATAAGGTATAATGTAAATTAGGAAACAAATTTATAATTTATTAGTATAATTATCATTAAAATGTAATAAAATGGTAGATAATAGAAAATTGTAGTCCGATTTGATTTAGTAACAATTTTAATTGTTACTTTTCATAGATAATGTTAGGGGGGGGGTTAGATGGAAACTAGGAATATTGTCATTTTGCTAGCAATAATGCTGTTCTTTTCAACATTGAGTATAAGCAAGGGTCAGGTAGTAGCCAGCGAAAGTACTCCCACGGTGAATTATATACTCGCTAATAATAATGAAAGTAATAATTACGGATTAACTGAAAGAAAATATATATTAGAGTACAAGCAAAGAATAATTAAAGAAAATCTTCAAGAGAAAACCAAGATAGATATTTTAGAAAAGGGAATTAGAATTCTTGTAGGTGATGGTATAAACAAATTTGGAATGGTTTATTATGATATAAATTCAAAAGAGACCATTGAAATAAATGGGGACAAGCAGTTTGTGGCAGCCAGCACAATAAAGGTACCTATAAACATGCTTTTGTATGATATGGTTCAGAATAAAAAAGTTAATATAAATGAAAAATTGAAATATATGGATGTTGATTTTGAAAATGGAGCAGGAATACTTCAAAATATGGATTTAAGTAAACCTATTTCCATAAAGACATTAAGTGAGTATTCAATAATATATTCAGACAATATAGCAATAAACATGATTTTAAGAAAAATAGATAATGAAAATAAATATAAATATATTGAAAAAATTGTCGGGCATCCTATAGTTCATGAAGGAAACAATATTACACCAGTGGAGTCTTTTAAAATATTAGAAAGATTATATTTAAATCCTGATAATAATAAATATTATAGTGGTATTATTGAAACCATGAAAAAAACAGAGTACCATGATCGAATAGACAAGTATATTCCACAGGAAATTGTGGCTCATAAAATTGGAGACTTTGGTGATTATGTAAATGATACAGCAATTGTATGCAAGGATAATCCATATATTCTTGTTATATTTACAGATGGAATTTCAGACGCAAACGAAGTAATTGCACAAGTTTCTAAGCTAATATATGATTCCTCAAAATAAAAGTCTGTGGCAATTATTATGTAATGGTAAGTATTCAAATACTATTTTATTTTATTAGACCTACCTCCTGTAATAATATTATAAAACCAATAAGCATTTTTTTTCAGTATTGTTGCAACAATAACTGATGAAGTAATTATAATAACTGGTGCAATAAGATACACAAATAAATTCGTAAAGCTTGAAATACCAACAGACTTTAAAATCAATCTTTTTAACATAGATAATATAGGTTCATGGGATGCAAAAATAAAAAACGTAAATGAACTCAAATAGAATAATTTATCTTCTATCCACTTATTTTGTATAATTAAATCATAATTAAACCAAATAGTAAACAATCCAATAATTGTAGAAATTTTACTAAGGTAATAATCATTTGGAACACCTTTAAGCTTCAGATATGTCATTAAAATTAAAATAACAATCCATATAAAAGGAAATAATCTACGAATTTTTTTAGATTCTATTTTAAAAATATCTAATTTAAGTCCTTTGATGGCCAAAAATGCTCCGAATATAAAAAATAAAATTCCATCAGTTCTTAAAACTAAAATATCAATATCAAAAAACCAAAATAATAGAAAAGGGGCTATTGAAAAATAAGAAAATCTAGATACATAAAAGTAAATTATAGGTGAGAAAATAACAATTTTTAAAAGTTCACTAATAAACCATAATTGGTATGGAATAAGATCTATGAATATTGTCTTGATGAGCTTTTTAATTGAATAAGATCTTATTAAATTGCTTGTAATAATTTCTTTTGGAAAAATAATTGATTGTATTAAAAAATAAAATAATATACCCAATATGCTCCAAAATAAAAATGGTATTAATAATGAAAAAAATCTCTTTTTATATTTAATAAAAAAACTATTTAGTGATGGTTTAAAGTTTAAAAAAAACAAATAACCAGAGATACAAAAAAACAATGGTACTGCAATTCGTGTAATCCCATTTGTTATGAATTCTTGTACAAAACTATTGAGATTGAATCCCGTTATATTCGGATTGTTTAAAAAACTAGTATTTAGATTGTATGAATGTAAATATACAACCATAATAATTGAAATTAACGATATGATTTTAATTTTCTTACTTAAATAAGTGTTAATAATACTACCCCCTGATATAATGCACTTGAAATCATCAACATAATTCAGCACATTACATAAGTATATTATCATTTTCATTGTCACCTTTCAACCTTTTAACAAAAAACGACCGAGACAGTCAACAACTAATCGTTTAATCGTCAAAAACTATTGGGACGGTTAACAACTAGCCGGCATTAATCGCCAAAATATGCGGGACAGTTAATAACTATTCCTTTTATATGTAAAACTTATCTTGAGAAATTTCGTTAAATATTTAAAATACGGGTAATATAATGTATAATGATATTTGAACGTAATTATTTAGAAGGGTGTGAGTTAAGATGACTTATATAAAAAAATACGAAGAATGGTTAAATAATGAGTACTTTGATGAAGAGACCCGAAAAGAATTAAGTTTAATAGCAAAAGACAGTAAAGAAATTGAAGATAGATTTTATATGGATTTAGAGTTTGGAACAGCAGGTTTAAGAGGTAAATTAGGTGCTGGTCTTAACAGAATGAACAAATACATTATATCAAGAGCAACTCAAGGGCTTGCAGACTATATTAAAGAGTATGGCAAAGAGTATATGGATAGAGGGGTAGCAATAGCCTATGATTGTAGACATTACTCAGTAGAATTTGCAGCTAGTGCAGCACAAGTTTTAGCCGCAAATGGAATAAAGGCCTATTTATTTGAACAGCTAGCTCCTACTCCAGAATTATCTTATGCGGTAAGAACGTTACATACTGCTTCAGGAATTGTCGTAACAGCCAGCCATAATCCTAAAGAATACAATGGATACAAGGTATATTGGGAAGATGGAGCTCAAATTTTATCACCTGTAGCAAAGGGAATAACAGAAAAAATTCAGAGTATTTCGAACTTTAGTACTATTAAAGTTATGGATATGGACGAGGCAAAGGAAAAAGGCTTAATCGTAATGCTTGGAAAATCCATGGATGATGAGTATACTGAGAAAGTAAAAGCTCTAGCTATAAGAGACAACATAGATAAAAATATAAAAATTGTATACACTCCACTAAATGGCACAGGAAACTTGCTTGTTAGAAGAGTTCTTAAGGAAAGAGGTTTTACAAATATTATAGTAGTTACAGAGCAAGAAAAGCCTGATCCAGACTTTACGACAGTAGGGTACCCTAACCCAGAAGATGTAAAAGCATTCAAATATGCAGAGGAACTTGGGGAAAAAGAAGGCGCAGAATTATTAATAGCTACAGACCCAGATTGTGATAGGCTTGCAATAATGGTTAGGGATGCAAACGGAAAATATGTTGCTTTTAATGGTAATCAGACTGGGGCTATATTAATAAAATATATAGTTGAAGGAATGAAGGAAAAAGGAACACTTCCAAAGAATGCAGCTATAGTAAAATCCTTAGTAACAGGGGATTTAGGCAGAGCTATAGGAAAAAAATATGGCGTGGAAACATTTGAAGTGTTAACAGGTTTTAAAAATATTTGTGGTAAAATTCATGAGTTTAAGAAAGACAAAAGCTATGAATTCATATTTGGATATGAAGAGAGTATTGGTTATGTTGCTGGAACTTTTGTTCGTGATAAAGATGCAGTAATAGCTTCTATGCTTTTATGTGAAGCAGCAGCTTACTATAAAACACAAGGAAAAACTCTAATAAATATATTAGATGAAATATATGAAGAGTTTGGATATTATAGAGAAAACCTAATATCGCTAGTTTTAGAAGGAATTGAAGGACAAGAAAGAATTTCTAGAATGATGATAGAATACAGAAAAGATTATCTTAAGACAATCGGTAATGCGAAACTTATCAAATTTATAGATTATGAAATAGAAAAATCTTATGACCTAGTTAATAACGTGGAAGAACCTAGTGGAATAGAAAAATCAAATGTACTTAAGTTTTATTTTGATGATGAGAGCTGGTATGCTGTAAGGCCTTCTGGTACAGAACCAAAAATAAAAATATATATGTATTCTAAGGGAAAAACGCTAAAGGCTGCAGAAGAAAAACTAGTAGAAATGAAAGACATAATAATAACTAAACTTCAAACTACGAAATAAATATAAAGGATAAAACAATGTATTAAAGGGATTAATGTAATAGATGGAATGAATTGTGCCACATTACATTAATCCCTTAATACATAATAAAGTAGGAAAGGATATTTTATTATGTTAGTATTTAACTCAGTATTTATTGTAATAGCATTAATTTTTATTGGTTTAGGTTTTAATTTAAAATATAATAAATATAAAAAAATTAATGATTTAAATTTGAAATCCAAATTACTTTTTAATCCAGTATTAGAAGAGCAATTAAATAAAAATTATAAAAGTGTAGTTGAAATAATCGGAAGAAGTGACATAGTATTAGGAGTAGTACTTATAATGTATGTATTGTTACTTATATTAATCCCAGACAACACAAAAGTTAATAATATTGCTTTTATTATAATAACCGTGATTTTAATTATGTATCAGGTTATATTAAAGTGGAAACTTAAGAACATAAAATAAATAATATTATATTTATTTTGTGTTGATGATCTAAGTGAACAGGAATTTAAATAGGCGTGTAAATTTACACGCCTATTTTGTTGCTAAATATTAAAGGATAACAGGTCCTACATGGTATAATATATATAATAAATTAAAAGAAAGGACGTGTTTTTGTGAGTTTGAGATTTATCTATGGAGGAGCTGGAAAAGGGAAAAGTACTTTCTGCATAAAGGATATAGAGCAAAGGCAAAAGGAAGAAACTCAAAAACCCTTGGTACTTTTGGTCCCAGAACAATTCTCTTTTCAAGCGGAAAAGAATCTTATAGAGGTAGTTGGATCCACAGGAATAAAAAACGTCCAAGTGCTTAGTTTTAATAGGTTAGCATACAAAGTATTTAGTGAGGTTGGGGGAATAACGCGTAAGCATATGGATACCTCGGGAAAAGTTATGCTTATCCATAGTATAATGCAAAAAAAGAAAGATGAATTCACTGTATTTAAAGCAGCAGCTAGGCAAAAGGGTTTTGTAGATAATGTAGCCAGTGTTATCACAGAGTTTAAAAAATATAGAATCTCTGTGGAAACTTTAAATAAAGCAAAAGAAAATTTAAGTAGTAACCCAATATTAGTGGATAAAATAACGGATTTATCCCTTATATATGGAGAGTTTGATAATCTTCTAAACATAAATTATATGGACCCGGATGACGATTTGACTCGGTTAACAAACGCCCTTGATGAATGTAATATTTTTGATGGTGCTGAATTTTGGTTAGATGAGTTTAATGGATTTACACCACAACAGTATGAAGTGCTTGAAAAGCTATTTAAAAGGGCTAAGCGGATAAATGTAACTCTTCCATTAAGAAGCTCAGAGCATTCAAAATTTATGGAGGACTCAGATGCTTTTTATTCTATAAAGTTTACAGAAGACAAACTATTAGATATAGCTGAGAATACTGGGACAAGTATAGATGCACCTATAGAACTTCAAGATAACAAAGAGCATAAATTTAAAGATAACGATGAACTTTCTTTTCTTGAGAAAAATTATTTTGCATTCCCATATACACCAATCACGGGTATTTGTGAAAACATAAAGATATTTAAAGCACTTAATGGCTACAGCGAAGTGGAACACGTGGCACAAGATATCTTAAGATTATGTAAGGATGAAAATATAAGATTTAACAAAATAGCAGTAGTTACAAGGGATTTACCTAGTTATGAAAAACTAATTAAAGCTATATTTACAGAATACAACATCCCATTATATATAGATAAGAAAAAAGATATAACAAGTAATCCCTTAATTGTTTTAATAACATCAACCGTTGAGATATTCACTAAAAACTTTAGTTATGAATCAATGTTTAGATATCTTAAAACAGGGCTTTTAGATATAGAAAAACATCATATAGATATATTAGAAAATTTCGTTATAGCAACTGGCATAAAAGGCAAAAGAAAGTGGACTGATTCTGATCTATGGCAGGAAAAAATAGAATATTATTTTAAAGCGGACCTCGTTTTAGATAAAGATGTTATGGAAGCAGAAAAAATAGAAGCTACAATCAAAATATTAAATGATACGAGAGACATTATCATAAAACCACTAATAGAGTTTAAAGAGAAATTAAAAGGTGGTGCAACCACCACAAAGATATGTACAAGCCTATTTGAATTCCTAGAAACCATAAATGTATATAAAACCCTTGAAGTATGGATAGATAATTTCAAAAGGGAAGGTGCACAGGAACTCGTTATAGAGTACAGCAAAATATGGAACTTAGTTATGGAGTTATTAGATCAGATGGTGGAGGTTCTTGGCACGGAAACCCTAAGCTTAGAGGATTTTGTAAAGATCCTATCCATGGGATTTAGTAAACATCAAATGGGACTAATTCCATCAGCACTTGACGGAGTAACGATTAGCAGTGTTGAGCGTATAAAAAGTCATGAAATAGAAGCGTTATATATTATAGGGGTAAATGATGGAGTTTTCCCAAAGGCAAGTAAGGAAGAGGGCATATTTACAGACAATGATAGAATAATTTTAAAGGAAAATGAAGTAGAACTAGCGAGTGACACAAAAACAGAGGTATTTAATGAGCAGTATTTAATTTATGCGACCATAACCATTCCAAGTAAATACTTAAATATAAGTTATCCAATAGCAGATTATGAAGGTAAAACATTAAGACCTTCTATTATAATATCTAGATTTAAATCCTTATTTAAAGGATTAGTAGAAGAAAGTAACATAACGCTTTCTAGTGAAGGCTTTCATGATAGACATGATAAACATGAGCTTTACCAGGTATGTGCTAAAATACCCACATTTAATGATCTAATATTTGCTTTAAGAAAATATTTGGAAGATGGATATATATCACCTCTTTGGATTTCAATTTTCAAGTGGTATCAAAAGGATTCTTTGTGGAGAGAAAAAAGCAACAATATGTTTGAGGGGTTTGACTATAAAAATGAAGTTAGAATGTTGGAAAAAGAAAAAGTAAAACTACTTTATGGAGAAAAAAATTATTTTAGTGTATCCAGAATAGAAAAATATGAAGAGTGTCCCTTTGCATATTTTGTGCAATATGGATTAAAAGCAAAGGATAGAAAAACTTTTACATTTTCATCACCAGATTTAGGTAGCTTTATGCACAGCGTGCTTGATAATTTTTCAAAACTTGTGGATAAAAATGAAATGAAATGGGCTAATCTTGAGAAGTTGTGGTGCGAGGAAAAAATCGGGAGTATTGTAGAAAAAGAAGCAGAAGAAGGTTTAAGTGGGTATATATTAAACAGCACCCCAAGGTACAAGTACTTTACAGAGAGATTAAAAAGAGTTTTAAAGAAAACTATCTACGTTATAGTTGAGCAAATGAAAAATAGTGGATTTGAACCTTTTGGTTACGAGGTATCCTTTGGTAATAAAGATGGAGATTATCCACCAATACGAGTAGAACTATCCACAGGAGAAATAGTGAATCTAGTTGGCAGGATAGATAGGGTAGATAAGCTTATTTGCGAAGGAGAAGAATTTTATCGCATAATAGATTACAAATCAGGAAATAAGGATTTTAAACTATCAGATGTATATTATGGGCTTCAAATACAACTATTGACCTATTTAGATGCAATGCTTAGGAATGAGAGAACTCTTTCTAAAGAAAGTTCGAATTCTTTGAAAAATGAAATATCAGAGGAACCAATTTTCCCAGCAGGTATTTTATATTTTAAAATAGATGACCCAGTTATAAAGGCTAAAAATAATTTAGATGAAGAAGAACTAGAAAAAGCTATAATGAAGGCTTTAAAAATGAAGGGGCTACTTCTAGCAGATACTAAGATAATTAGAGAGATGGATAGAAACATTGAAGGAGCATCTTTAGTTATTCCAGCATCAATCAAAAAAGATGGAGAATTAGGTTCAAGATCATCAGTAGCAACTGCTGAGCAGTTTGATATGCTTTTAAATCATGTAAAAGAAAACTTAATAAAAACTTGTGAACAAATGTTAAGTGGGGAAATAGACATAAAACCATATAAGAAAAAAGATGCCACTCCATGTAGTTATTGTGAGTATACATCTATTTGCCAATTTGACCCTACATTGAAAGAAAATAATTATAAGATAATAAAAGATAAGAGGGACAAGGAAATATGGGAGCTTTTGTCTAAGGCATCAAATGAATTAGAGAATGTGGATTCTCAGGGGAGCGGGGTGGAGAAAGAGTAATGATAAATAAAGAAATTGAAACTAAATCAGAGGAGCAAAAGGTTATGTGGACTGAAGATCAACAAAAGGCCATATTAACTCGGGAGTGCAATCTTTTAGTAGCAGCAGCTGCAGGGTCAGGTAAAACAGCAGTACTAGTTGAGCGAATAATAAAAATAGTTACAAATGAGGAAAAACCAACAGATATAGATAAGCTTTTAGTAGTAACATTTACAAATGCTGCTGCATCTGAGATGAGGGAGAGAATAGCCGCGGCGATTTCAAAGGAACTGCATCTTAATCCACAAAGCAAACTACTTCAAAGACAGTTAACTTTATTAAATAAATCAAGCATTACAACTATTCATTCCTTCTGCCTTGAGGTTATTCGGAGCAATTATCATGTAGTAGATTTAGACCCAAATTTTAGAATAGCAGACCAAACAGAAGCAGTGCTTTTAATACAGGAAGCATTAGAAGAACTTTTTGAAGATAGATATGTGGAAATTAACGGTGAAAATAAAAACGAAGACGAAAACGGAGGGGTAGTTTTATTGGGGAAACCTAATAATTTAAATCTAGAAGAGACTCCCCCCATCCCTCTAAATTTAGTTGAAACTTCCAGTTTTATAAATCTTGTTGAAGCCTATAGTAATAATAAAGAGGATTTAGGACTTCAATCTATAGTGTTAAGCCTTTATAACTTTTCCATGAGTTCTACAAACCCAACAAAATGGCTAATGGAAAAAGCAGAGGATTTTAATATCAAAGAAGGGTATAACTTTAGCGATACCCCTTGGGCAAAGGTTCTAATGGAAGATATTAAAATAGAGCTTTCAGGCATTGAAAAGGTAATGATAAAGGCGTTAAAAATTATAGAAAATAATGATGCTATAGCCTTATACTATGAAGTTTTCAAAGCTGATTTGGCCTCAATTGCTGATCTATTAAGTGCTGCAAACAATTGTTTTGAAAATTTCGTAGTGACAATTGAAGGATTAAGTTTTCCAAAACTCACCACCATAAAAGGTTGCAAAGATAAGGCAAAACAAAAGAGCGTGCAAGATATAAGAAATAAGGTTAAAAAACAATTACAGGAACTACAAAAACAAATAATGACTGCAAATTCAGAGACATCTCTGTGGGATATAAAAAAATTATATCCGCAAATGATGGAGTTATCAAGGCTTGTTATAGATTTGCAGGAAAAATATAGAGAAAAGAAAAAAGAAAGATCCATTATAGATTTTAATGACTTTGAACACTACTGCCTTGACATTTTAATGAAAAAAGATGAGGCGGGAGAAGTAATAGTTGGTGGCGACGGGAAACCAGAACCTTCCGCAGTAGCATTGCTACTAAGAGATAAATATGAAGAAATTTTGATAGATGAATATCAAGACAGTAATATGGTACAGGAAACTTTATTAAATATAATATCAAGAGAAAAAATAGGTGCTCCAAATGTATTTATGGTTGGGGATGTAAAACAAAGCATATATAGATTTAGGCAGGCAAGGCCAGAACTTTTCCTAGAAAAATATAATAGGTATGGAAAGGAAGAAGGAGAAAAAACCAGAAAAATAACTCTATACAAAAACTTTAGAAGTAGAGAGTCAGTTATAAATGCTGTAAACTATATCTTCAAACAAATAATGTGTAAAAATATTGGAGACCTTGACTATACAGATGAAGAAGCATTAAATTTAGGAGCCCACTTTGATAAACTTGAAGGACCTGGAGTAGTAGGTGGCCCAGTGGAACTACATCTTATTGAAAAGGAAGTTAAAGATGTTTTAGATGGAGATGCTGGAAATGATTTCGAAGACAGTACAAGCGATTCAGAGGATTCACAAGATGAACAAGGTGAGGGACGGGGCAAAACAAATGAGGACGAAACCCCTACAAATATTGAGTTAGAAGCTAGAATTGTGGCAAAAAGAATAAAAGAATTAGTGTTACACGAAGAGGGTCAAGCTTTTAAAGTTTATGATAAAAACATTAAAGCGTATAGAAACGTTGAATATAAGGACATTGTAATATTACTTCGAGCAACATCAAACTGGGCACCATCATTTTTAGAACAATTAAAACTCGAAAATATACCGGTTTATGCAGACACAGGCACCGGGTATTTTAGCACCCTTGAGATTCAAATAATAATGAGCCTCCTTCAAATTATAGATAATCCAAGACAGGATATTCCTATGCTCTCAGTGCTTCGTTCCCCAATTGGAGGATTTACCTCTGAGGAACTAGTAGACATAAGAATAGGTCAAAGGGACATAAGTTTTTATGAGGCAATGGTAAATAAGGTAGAGTCTAAAGATGCAGAATCAGAATCTAGGGAAGTAGAATCAGAACAAATGGGATTAGATGCTGAAATTGAAGAGTCAGAGGTAAAAACAGAATCAAAATATGGATCTGACGATTTGGAAAAGTTAAGTAAATTCATAAAAAAATTGAATCACTTTAGAGAAATTTGCGCGTATATGCCTATCGATGAATTCATCTGGTATTTATACACTGATACAGGTTATTATGGTTATGTAGGAGCGATGCCAGGAGGTCCCCAAAGACAAGCAAATTTAAAAGTGCTTTTCCAAAGGGCAAGGCAATATGAAGAAACTAGTTATAAGGGATTGTTTAATTTTATTAACTTTATAAATAAACTGAAAATAAGTAGTGGTGATATGGGAAGTGCTAAAACCTTAGGTGAAAATGAAAATGTAGTTAGGATAATGAGTATTCATAAAAGCAAGGGGCTTGAATTTCCAGTAGTGTTTCTAAGTGGCATGGGAAAAAACTTTAATCTAATGGATATAAATAAGAGCATATTATTTCATCATGAATTAGGTTATGGACCAGATTTTGTGGACCCAATAAGAAGGATTTCCTACCCTACAGTTTTGAAACAAGCATTAAAAAAGACAATAAAAATAGAAAGCCTTGCAGAGGAAATGAGAGTGTTGTACGTAGCCCTTACAAGGGCAAAGGAAAAACTAATTATAACAGGGTCATTGAGAAATATAGAGAGAAATTTAACTAGAATGAGCTCTAGTTTAGAAGAAGACAGTGAAAAGTTAGGGGAATACGAAATACTAAAAGGCAAAAGTTATTTAGATTGGATAGTTCCAGCAGTAATAAGGCATCCGGACGGAAAAGCATTACGAGAGCTAATAGAAATAGAAGACAGCAGTGTTCACCTATTAAATCATCCAGCAAGCTTTGAGATAAGGTTCTGGAATAGGGATGAGGTAAATAAAAATCAGTCTTGTGATGAGAAAATTATTTTTAGCACTAAGGAAAAACTAGCTAGGCTACTAGATAAACCTACAGATGATAAAGTGGATTTGGAAATTAAAAAAAGGCTAGGATTTGTTTATAAATACGAATTGTCTATAAAAATCCCTACAGTACTTACGGTAACAGAGCTTAAAAGAAAGTTCAATTCTGAACTAGAAGAGGGAAGCTCGGATAGTTTGTATGTGCCAAGACTCGTAAATAAACCAAAGTTTTTAGAGGAGATAAAAGGGTTAACAGCAGCAGAAAAGGGAACTGCTATGCATTCAGTATTGCAAAGATTAGATTTAAATAAAGTATCAAATTCAAGTGAAATAAGATTACAAATTGAACTGTTCATCCAAAAACAATTAATATCAAAAGAAGAAGGCAAAGAGGTAAGAGTAGATAAGCTAATAAAGTTCTTTAAAACAAATCTTGGGCAAAGAATGATAAAAGCATACGGGAAAAATGAGTTAAAAAGAGAAATGCCATTTCATATGGAAATTAGCAGTACAGATATAGATAAAACGCTTCCAATTGAAATATATGGAGACGAAAAGATAATACTTCAAGGAATAATAGATTGTTACTTTGAAGAAAATGGACATATAATTTTGGTGGATTATAAAACGGATTTTGTTAAAAATGGAGAGGTAGGTCCAATTGTAGCGAAATATAAGGGCCAGTTAGATTATTATGCAAAAGCTCTTAAGGGTGCTTTGAAAATGGAAGTTAAAGAAAGATACCTATATTTATTTAGTGTTGATGAAGCTATAGAAATCAGGTAAAAGGGCAAGGGAAGGAGCAGTAAAATGAGAATACTTCACACCTCAGATTGGCATCTAGGGAAAACCCTAGAGCAATATAGTAGGCTAGAGGAACAGGAAGAATTTTTAGAGGAATTTATTCAAATAGTTAAAGATAATAATATAGATTTAGTCCTTATAGCTGGTGATATCTATGACAATGGTAATCCACCGGCAAAGGCAGAAAAAATGTTTTATAGTACACTTAAGGAAATTACAAACGGCGGTAAAACAGCTGTTCTAGTGGTTGCAGGTAACCATGATAACCCTGAGAGATTAGTTGCAGCAAGTCCTCTTGCATATGATCATGGAGTTATACTTTTAGGCGAACCAAAAAGTATAGCAAGGCAAGGTGTATTTGGAGGATTTAATTCTGATGATGGATATGATTTTCAGATAGTTGAAAGCGGAGAAGGTTATTTAGAGATTGATATAAGAGGAGAAAAAGCAGTTATTATAACACTGCCTTATCCAAGTGAAAAAAGGTTAAATGAAGTTCTATCAATAGGAATTAGTGATGCGGAAAGGCAGAAAAGCTATTCAGCAAGAATAGGTGAGTTGTTTGAAAAGTTATCAACTAAATATAGAGATGACACCATAAACTTAGTAGTTTCACACCTTTATGCTATGGGGGGGGAGGAAAGTGGATCAGAGAGAAGTATACAACTTGGTGGAAGCCTTTCAGTTTCTCCATCTGAATTTCCAAAAACTATGCAGTATTGTGCTTTAGGTCATCTTCATAGGCCACAAAAGGTACCGGGAACAAAAGGAAAAATAAGATATAGTGGTTCTCCAATTCAATATAGTAAAAGTGAAATAAACTATAGCAAAGGAGCATATATTGTGGATGTCGAAGCTAACAAAGATGCAGAGATTTCACAAATAATGTTTAGAAACTACAAACCTATAGAAGTATGGAAATGTGAAAACACTGAGGAAGCATTAGAAAAATGTAGGGTAGAGAGTGAAAAGAATATTTGGGTATACCTTGAAATAAAGACAAAGGAAATAATAAGCACGGAGAACATAAAGGAAATGAAAAGGCTAAGGGCAGATATAGTTTCTATCCAGCCAATAATAGATGAGCAGGGAAGCGCAGAAGAATTAAAGGAAAGTTTAAGAGAAAAATCCATGGAGGAAATGTTTAAAGAATATTATTTGCGTGCAAAGGGAGGCATAGAGCCTTCAAAAGAAATTATGGAATTATTTTTAAGTATAGCATTAGATGAAGAGGAGGGACCGAAAAATGAAACCAGTAAATCTTAAAATAAAGGGATTGAACTCTTTTGTAGAGCAGCAAACTATTGAATTTTCAAAGCTTACAGAAAAAGGACTTTTCGGTATTTTCGGTCCAACAGCTAGTGGTAAATCAACAATCTTAGATGGGATAACCATAGCCCTCTATGGGAAAGTATCAAGAGACACCAAGGAGTTTGTAAATACAGAAACAAATGTGGTAGAAATAAGTTTTGATTTTGAGATTGGTCTTGGAAAAAGTCGAAAGACATATAGAGCAGAAAGAAGTATAAAGAGATTGAAAACAGGAAACTTTAAAACTGCATATGCAAGGCTTATAGAAATAAATAAAGAAAATCCTGATGAAAACAATGTTCTAGCAGAAGGACCTAAAGACGTGGAAGAGAATATCATAAGTATAATAGGACTAAAAGTTGAGGATTTTACAAGGTCAGTGGTGTTGCCACAAGGTAAATTCAATGAATTTCTAAAACTAACAGGAAAAGAAAGAAGAAATATGCTTGAGAGGATATTTGCTTTAGAAAAATACGGAACCAAGTTATATGAAAAAATAAGAACTGTTAGAAATGAAAACATTAAAACTCTAAATGAACTTGAGGGAGAAATGAAGGGTTACGAGAATGTAGGACAAGAATTCCATAAAGGAATAAAAGAAAAACTAGATGGTTTAAAGGAAGAGGAAAAAGAACTTAAAACTCAGAAAAAATCCTTAGATAAAGAATATGAAAAGCAAAAAGCTATGTGGGAACTGCAACAAGAAAAAAATAAGTATATAGAAAAACAAAATTTGTTAAATAAACAAGCTGAAGAAATCAAAAATAAAAGAGAAAAGTTCACCAAAGGAACTCTAGCGCTAAATGTAAAACCTTTTATTGATAATGTAGATGGAACGAAAAAAAGCTTAGACTTAAATCAAGTTGAACTTGTTAAGTTAAACAGTGATTTTTTACTTATATCTAAAAAGTCAAATATCACAAAAATATTATATGATAAAGCTTGGAGTTATAAAAACAATGAACTGCCGATTTTAATTGAGAAAGAAGTAAGCCTTAAGCAAGCTACATATATTGAAGAGAAAATAAGTTATTTAGCTAATGAAAAAGATATTCTTTTAAAAAAGCATATAGAACTTTCGACTTCTATAAAAAAAGAAAATATAAAATATGCTAATATTAATGCTAATAAGACAAATAAAGAAAATCAGTTGTTAGTAATTGAAGAAAAACTAAGTGAAATAGAAATTTTGCCAGAATATAGAGAAAATCTTTATAACACTTATAATAGTGAACTAGAAGTTTTGGCCGTTGCAAAAAATGTAGAAGAGCTTAAAAATAAAGGTGAGGCCTTAAAGAAAGCTTCTCTTGGTACAGAACTAAAACATAAAGAGACCATTATACTTAAAGAAAATGAAGGAAATAAATTAGCAATTTTAGAGAGAAAAAGTGTGGAAATAGCGAATAATTTCCCGGGAGATAATAATTTGTTGTTAGAGAAACAAGAAGCATATAGCACACTTCGTGATTGCTTAGAAAAAGCTGTAGAAAACCATAAAATAAAGGATGAACTTAAGGAAAAATATAAGAATATCAGTGGTGAAAAAGCGAAAATTAGCTTAAATATAAAAAACAACCTAGTGACTATAGAAAGTGTAAAAGCTCAGGTTAAAATTTTAGAGGGTGAAATAAGGTCAATAGAGCGGGAGGGCCTAGCTGCGATTTTAGCTTCTAATTTGCAAGAAGGAAATCTATGCCCAGTATGTGGGTCGGAGCATCATCCAAAAATAGCAGAGACAATAGAAGATACTGTCTTAGAAGAGAAGAAAAGCCTAAAGCAAAATATTGAATTAAACTTAGAAAATTTATCTAAAGAACTTCAAAAGGATCAAATAAAGTTTGCAGAATTTTTAAGAGATGAGGAATATATAAATAATCAATTACTTTTAGTATCTGCTAAGATTAAGGATATAAATATTGAAGAGATGTTGAAGGAAAAGAACACATCCGAAAAATCATTAATTGAGTTTAAGGAAAAACTTAATATCTACAATAAAGAAAAAACAGAGTTAGACTCCATGCTCCTTAAAGTGCGTGATGGAAAAAACAAAATAGATATGGAGGAAGTTAAACTTGGAGAAGGTTTAAGAAAGGAGAATGAAGCCTTAGGTCAAATAGATTCTGAGCTAACTTCTACATTAGTAAGGCTAAAGATGTTACAAGGAAAATACCATCTTTTAAATCAAGAGTTAATTAGTGGTGAAAATTTGCGAATGCAAGAGGCCTTATGTATGCGAGAGGACTTGTCTCGGCAAGGGGACTCCCCTCAGAAAGAGGGTTCCCCTCTGAAAGAGGGCATTAATAAGCAAAATCAAAATTGTAATATAACTACATTGTCGATAAAAGATAAAATGCAACGAATTAAAGCAATAGATAATGAGGTAATAAAACTAACTGCCACCATGAAAAAACTTCGAGTAGAACTCGTAATTTTGGAAAAGGAAAAAGCCGAGGTGGACAAGTCTTTAAGGGATTTTGGAAGTTTAAAAACAGAAATAGAAACCAGTGGTAAGGAGAAAAAGTCGGAAATAGATCGTTTAACTAAACAAATAGTTGAACTCTGTGGATTCACACCTTCAATTGCAACTGATTTTTTAGAGGCGATTACTCCAAAAACTGAAATAGAAAAGGTAAGAAATAAAATAAAAGATATCACTTTAAAAGAAGCCAGTTTAAAAGACATTTTAGAAGCAGAAAATTCAGAAAAGCAAAATGTGCTTACTCGTAAGACCAGTGAAGAAAACAAAAATGAGATGCTTTTAAAGATGCTCACAGGCGGACAAGAAAGATTAAATGTATCTCTTAAAGAAAATCTATTTGAAACTAGCACAATAGCTTGCCTTTATTTAATTCCAAGACAAACATTGATATTACTTGAAAAAGAAATAAAACAATATGAACAAGCGCTAAGTAGCATCCTAGATAATTTACAAAGACTAGAAAAAATACTCCAGGGAAAAGACATCGATGTGACCCTATTTGAAGAATTAAAAGAAAAAAGAGAAATAGTTGGAACATTTTTAGAAGAAAAAACCAAGGAAATAGGCGCTCAATTTAGAGCACTTGAGGAAATGGAAAGAAAAATTGGAGAAGTTAAGGCCCTTTTAATAAAAAGGGGTGAAGTAGAGCATAAGCTTGGTCTTCTAAGAGAACTTGACACTTTAATTCAAGGAAATAAATTTGTAGAATATGTAGCTATGAAGCAACTGAAATATATATCAATGGAAGCATCCGAACGGTTAAAAGACATAACAAGAGGACGGTATGCATTGGAGCTTGACGCTGATGGAGCCTTTGTAATGAGGGATGACTTCAATGGAGGAACAAGGCGTGAAACCAATACATTGTCCGGTGGAGAAACTTTTTTAACATCATTATGTCTTGCGCTTGCACTTTCCTCGCAGATTCAATTAAAGGGTAGTGCTCCATTAGAATTCTTTTTCCTAGATGAGGGGTTTGGAACATTAGACACGGATTTATTAGACACAGTAATGAACTCACTTGAGAAACTTCATTCAAGTACATTGTCTGTGGGGATAATAAGTCACGTGGAGGAACTTCGTAGTAGAGTTCCAATAAAACTGATAGTATCTCCGGCAGAGCAGGGACAGGGAGGCAGCAAGGTAAAACTAGAGTATACGTAGGGAGATATTGTACAGAGAGTATCGCAATTCTCCGGCGCGCCTTGCAATTAGAGCTTGAGACTGGAAATTGCATTAAGAAATTCTAATCATTTGCGAATATAAAATTCTATACCGCTCACATTCGCCTTCCTGGCTCAGGTTCGCTAGCTTCCACGTCCTGTGGAAGCTCACGAGAATTTTATATTGGCAAACGAAGAATTTCTAAATGCAATTTCAATGTCTCTGCGCTTCTAATTGCAAATCACTATGGAGAATTGCGATACTTTTATGTTTAGTTATCCTGCGTGTGTAACAGATGGGGATGCTAAAGGAAAAAATAGAGTTTCAATGGTTGGCAGGCGTGCCTTGGCAGGCGAACGCTAAATACGGAGCTAAATAAAAAAAACATAAAAGTAATAATAATTAGATAAAATTTGTAGACTACCGGCTTAAGGAATTGGTATGAGTATAGAAAAAGCAGAAGGTTTAAAACACAACCGTCTGCTTATCTTTATTATACGCACCTAACCTACTTCTTTCTTCCTTTTGGAGAATAGTTTTTCTATATAAAATGTTATTATAGAAAATAAAGATATAACTCCAAGGTTTGAAGTTATTACTCCTAAAACACTTGGATTATTTAATCCAATACCCTTTGATTTCCCATTTTCTTGAGGTGAGCCATTGGATCCTTCCATTGGTTTTCTCTTTTCTTGTGTTGAACCATCGGCTCCTTCAATTGATTTAAAATTCCCCTTTTTCATCTCGTTTTCACCACTACTAGGTGAGGTAGAACTACTAAATACTGGAGTTATTGAAATCTTGGATACAAAGTTTACTGAATAAGCACTATAAATGCCAAAGGTTAATACTAAAATCATCAAAATTTTAGAGATATAAGAATATATTTTCTTTTTATCAGTTATTTTAAATATTTTTCTGAAAGTAATCATTACCCAATTCCAGTGAAGACCTACATGAATTCCTATTAACAAAAGACAAAAATATGATAAAGATATGTGTAAAACCTGTAGAGACTTACCACCACTTAGTGTGAAACCGGGAAATAGCTTTTTAGAAATAAGTACTCCACTAATAATTATAATTATAACGTTAATTAACAAAAGTATGTTTAGAAAATAACCAATTCTAGTTTTTATGGGCAATTTGCTTTTAAATATTTTTAAAGTTACACCTTTTATCCATTTCCAATTTAATCCGCAATGAAGTAAAATTACTGCACCAATAGCTAATCCAACTACTTCGTGAAATAGCATCCCTAACACCAGGTAATTGTATAATAATACAAAAATAACTACCATGAGGGTGTCTATTACAATTTTTAAATAATTAATTTTTCTTATTTTCATAACTAAATCCTCCTAGTTGCAAATATAGTGTTAACACTATCAACAATAAACATTGTGTTGTTTTTAATTTATGTTAATAAACAACTATATTATATTGAAGATTAATATTTTCTTAAGGCCTTCTATGTTTTTATATTAACATGCAATTATAGAAAAAATATCAAATGTTTATGTGAACTCTATGTGATTTATAATCAATAATTTTTAACAAAATCAAAAGAAGCTACACCTTATAATATTTGTGTTACATAAAATAAGTTTGTAGTTGTAATCTTTTATTAAAAGAACACCATTGATTTTGACCTTGTATTTATTATATAATTAAACTACTTGAATTTAGATGGAGGTAGAAAATGAAAATACTTTTGTATTATATTTTGGTTATAAATTTATATGGCATTTTTGCTATGTATTCAGATAAGAAGAAATCACGAAAGGGTGGATGGAGAACTCCAGAGAGAACCCTTTTCACTATAGCTTTCGCTTTTGGCGCTTTGGGTATATTTATAGGTATGCGTTTATTTAGGCATAAAACTCAACATAATAAATTTGTAATAGGAATACCAGTGATAATGTTAGCGGAAATATTTATATTTTTCACATACATTTATAAACTACTATAAATTGATAATTTTACCTTGAAATTTTAGGTTTTTGAGGGTATAATAAAGGCGGGATTGAGGTAATAAATTGTTAACATTTTCTAAGTTAATAATGATATGAAAAAATTAAAGTTATTTCATGCCTGTGTATAACTATTCTGTTAAATCTAATAAATTTACATAAACAATGTATTTATTGGCATTTTATGGTTTATTAAGCGACTAAATATAAAAAGTTATCCTCTTTTAGTGGATAACTTTCTTTAAATTGTGGATAAATTTTTAATTATCTGAAAATACATTAAACTAATTACTTTGACATTTCAATAGTTTTGTCGCTTTTTATCGCAACTTATCATGGCGAAATTTTCTACGGATATGTCTAATTATTAGTAGGAGAATACATATTATAATACAAAGTTTCTTTTCTATCTTCTTTAAGTCTAAATGTTTTTCTAACCTCAGTTACAGCATCCTCGAAGATGTCAGCAATAATCAAACCTTCCTCCATATATAAGGTGCTTATTATATTCCCTAATGGATCTACAATCATAGAGTCACCACTGTAGTTTAATCCATTTCCTTCTCCAACTCGGTTTATTCCAGCTATATAACATTGATTTTCTATAGCTCTTGCTTTTAGTAGAGTGATCCAGTGATCACGACGTTCAATAGGCCAGTTAGATGCAACGGTAATAAGGTTTGCAGTCTTAGAAGCTAACTGAAATATTTCTGGGAAGCGTAGATCGTAGCAGATAAAAGGAGATATGGCGAAACCAAAAGCGCTAAATACTTTGATTTCATTTCCGCTTTCATAAAATTTAGTTTCCTCTCCAAATGAGAACGAGTGAATTTTGCTGTAATTTACAAGTTCCACGCCACTAGGAGCCACTACAGAATATTTATTTTTACAATGCGACGTTCCTTTTATATATCCAAAACCTATAAAAATATTATATTTAAAACTCATTTCCTTAAAAAAATCTAAGGTTTCATTATTATTTTCACCTACACAGGAAGTATTCATAGAAAAACCGGTTAAGGTCATTTCAGGGAAAAAAATCATATCCACCTTTTCAGAGACTGCATATTTTATGTAATTCAGGACAGTTTCTTTATTTATAGTTTTATCTTCAAAGGTAATGTCCAATTGAGCTAGTGCTAATTTCATATTATTAAACCTCCTCACTAATAATATTTCTCTATAATACATATTATATCAGAGTAGGTATTAAAATTCTCCTATGTGTCTTGATTTAAAGAAGTAGATAAATTCTCAACTTAGAAAAGAGGTGACCTTTATGTTTAAACAATTAAAAGAACTTTTTTGTAGAGTTATAGATGATGATATTAGTGCTTTGGCAGCTCAACTTGCTTATGATTTATTGTTATCGTTTTTTCCTTTTTTAATGCTAATACTTATCATATTAGGGTATAGTGATTTAAAAAGTGGGGATGTACTTATATATTTATACCAAATAGTACCCAAGAGTGCTTTTGATTTAATTTACACTACTGTAACAAGTATGTCACGCTCAGCAAATGGGAATATATTATCATTAAGTATAATAGGTATAATTTGGTCAGGGTCCAGTGGATTTAGAGCTATAATAAGGGGATTAAATAAAGCTTACGACGAAGAAGAAACAAGACCATATTGGAAAACTCTAACTATATCTATATTGTTTATGATAGGACTTGCGATTGTAATAATAGTTGCAGTAGCTTTAGTAGTATTTGGACAAATGATAGGGAGAACAATTGCGACACGCTTAAATCTATCTAGTAGTTTTATATTAAATTGGGATATCATAAGATACTTAGTATCTCTAAGTGGTATGGCGTTTGTATTTGCAGCATTATATTATTTTACTCCTTGTAGAAGATTAACTTGGAGAGAGGTATTGCCTGGAGCAATTTTTAGTACTTTAGGTTGGTTAATATCATCTTTAGGGTTCGCATATTATGTGAATAATTTTAGCAATTATTCTAGTATATATGGTGGGATAGGAGCAGTAATAGTTCTTATGCTATGGATTTATATAACCTCAGTAATAATACTTCTTGGTGGAGAGGTTAATGCACTGTTAGCATTCCAGCGAGAAGGTAAACAAAAACCAAAGTGCAAGAGGTATTAAGTGTTTAGTATCCTAAATGCTGAATCATCATATTAAATATTAACTACTTCACTATATTTGCAAGTTTACAAAATGTTTATATTCATAAATGAGGAATTTACAATGAGATTTCAGTATTATCTACAGATGCTATTAAGGCAAAATAAGTAAAAATTCCACATGTAATCTGCATTTTCCATGAAAATAAAGGAAATAAAATTAATATATTTATAAAAAATCAAAAGATTTATGTGAAAATTTTTGATTTTTTTTTGCGTGGAGATGTAAAGGGTTTTAAAAGTATTGTTAAATTAATGTATGTATAATTAATTATTGATTTAGGACAATAATATGGAATGTGCTATACTAGTATACCTCTGTGATGACAATGTTTTTAATCACAATTATTATGTAAAAATGGTTTCAATTAAAGTTTAAAAAGAAAAATATGTAATATTCAATTAAACTGCATGTAAAAACGAGAAAAAAAGATATTTTTATGTCAAAATCAATGCTATATTAATGCAAGCTTAATGGAATCTTAACATAAAATTTGTACTATTATGTTATACTCTAGGAGAAGGAAAAAGAAATTCTAGTTAATACAATTACTAATTACAACTAATTACATAGAAAAATTAGAATGAAAATATACGTTTTAATACATATAAAACATCAGAAAATCATAATATGTTGATAAATGTAAAATGATCAACTGATTAAACATTACATTTTAGAAGAACAAATATTTTTAAAAAAATATTGAGATAAAACTACATTTTATTTAAATTGTTCTAAGAATGTAAATTAATAAAAAATTCAATATATTGAATGATGGGATCACTATTGACCCAAATTTAAGGAGATGTATAAATGAGAATTAAAAAAGCTATTATACCAGCAGCGGGACTTGGAACAAGGTTTTTACCAGCTACAAAGGCACTACCTAAAGAAATGCTACCTATAGTTGATAAGCCTACTATGCAATATATTATAGAAGAAGCTATTGCATCTGGTATAGAAGAAATATTAATTATTACGGGAAGAAACAAAAAATCTATTGAAGATCACTTTGATAAATCAGTAGAACTTGAGTTAGAACTAGAAAATAAACATAAAGATAACCTTTTAAAAGAGGTTAGAGATATATCAAACATGGTAAATATACATTTTATAAGACAAAAAGAACCCAAAGGACTTGGACATGCTATTAATTGTGCAAGAGCTTTTGTAGGAAATGAACCTTTTGCTGTTATGCTAGGTGATGATATAGTTGATGCAAAAATTCCTTGTTTAAAGCAACTTATGGATTGTTTTGAGGAAAAAGGAACTTCAATTTTAGGTGTTCAAGAAGTACCTAAGGAAAATGTCGATAAATATGGAATAGTTGATGGGATTCAAATTAGTGATAAAGTATACAAAGTAAATAATCTTGTTGAAAAACCACAAGTGGACGTTGCACCTTCAAACATCGCTATACTTGGTAGATATATAATAACTCCTGAGATATTTGATATATTGGATAATACTAAACCTGGTAAAGGTGGAGAAATTCAATTAACAGATGCATTAAAGACATTAATAGCACAGCAAGATATGTATGCGTACATATTTGAAGGACGTAGATATGATGTTGGAGATAAATTAGGCTTTCTAGAAGCTACAGTAGAATTTGCTTTAAAAAGGGATGAGTTAAAAGTTCCATTCATGAAGTATCTTCAGACTTTAAAAAATAATGATAACTTTAACAAACTATATGAAGAAGTAGCTTGTGGAAAATAAGAACTTTGAATTTACAAAATTACATACTCAATTAGCAAAAGGTGTTGCAATTACATTAATGATGATTCATCACCTATTTGCTTTCCCAGAAAGAATACAAGATGTATCTTATATTTCAATCGTGCCATTTGGGAACTTTAGTCTTTATCAAAATACAAGTATTGAATTTTTCTTAGGTGATTTTGCAAAGATATGTGTAGCAATGTATCTATTCTTAAGTGGATACGGATTATGTATAAGCTCGCAGAGAAAAGACAAATTTACAATTAGAGATTCAATTAAGAAAATGATGAAGTTTTTAATAAACTATTGGGTGGTTTTTATGATATTCGTCCCAATTGGTCTAATATGGTTTAGAGGTAATACAGGTTATCATCTTAGTATAGTTGAATTTATAGCGAATTTTTTAACTTTAAGTTCTTCTTATAATTATGAGTGGTGGTTTGTAAAATTGTACATAGAATTATTATTGCTATTTCCACTTATAAAGAAATTATTAAAAGGTGGTATTATTTCTTCATTTGCCACATCTTTAGGTTTCTATATTATATCTATTGTTGTGGAAATAATAGTAATCAAAAGACCGCAATTACTATTTCTAAAAAAGAACTTTTTTTATAATGATATAATGAGCATTTTATTTTGGCAAATGACATTTTGCAGCGGATACATAATTGCAAAATTTAAATTATATAATTTTATAAATGAACAGATAACCAGTAAGAGACTAGATAATAATGTGTTTTATGGTTTCATAATATTAGTAATAATAACCGTTAGAATTGAGTTTTCATTCATATGTGAGATTGTTGGAAAAGGTGACTCTACATATATTGATTTTATATTAGCACCAATTTTTATATTAATTTGCACAAATTTTATCCATCGTATCAAGTGTAAAAATATTTTCTTGATTTTGGGCAAAAACTCCACAAATATATGGTTAACTCATACTTTCTTCTGCTTTTATTACTTTCAAAGATTTGTATTCTTGCCTAGATTATCTATATTGATTTTAATCTGGCTATCTGTTTTAAGTCTTTGTTCTTCTATATTTATTAATTTTACAATTAAATCATCGGAAGGATTACTGAGAAAGTTTATTAGAATTAAAGAAATAAGCTGTTAAGTTCATGAGTAGTCAGTGAAGGATAGGGTATAAAAAATTAGAATACCTTATAAAAAAAAGGAGGAAATATAGATGCAAGAAACAAGAACAAATTCAAGCGTTATACCGGTAGAGGGCGCTTGCGAATATAAGAAAAATTTAGGATATTTTATCATCAAAAGAATAATTGATATTATTGGAGCATTAAGCGGACTAATATTAATAAGTCCAGTGATGATTATTGTAGCTATTTGGATAAAGCTCGATTCAAAGGGACCAGTTTTATTTGCTCAGAATAGGGTAGGTCGAGATGGTAGCAAATTTGTAATGTACAAATTCAGGTCTATGTGTTCAAATGCGGAAGGTCTTTTATGCAAACTTAAAGATGAAAACGAGATGTCAGGACCTATGTTTAAAATGAAAGATGATCCTAGAATAACTAAAATTGGTAAGTTCATACGTAAGACAAGCATAGATGAACTCCCACAACTTTTTAACATATTAAAAGGGGACATGTCCTTGGTAGGTCCAAGACCAAGTCTGCCAAAAGAAGTAGTACAATTTACATCTTTTCAAAAACAAAGATTAATTGCAAAACCAGGTTTGACTTGTTATTGGCAGGTTAGAGGTAGAAGTGATATTAGTTTTAAAGATTGGATGAAAATGGATGTTGAGTATATAGAAGAAAGAAATACATGGGTAGATATAAGTCTTATTTTTCAGACAGTAGGGGTACTGTTTGGCGATGAGGGAGCAAGGTAGGAAAGTTACAAATGTTATAAGAATTATATTAGTAAAACAGATTCAAGTTGAAAAGAATTCTTAAATTGTAATAGAAAATTAAAAATCAAAAATTAATAAGAGATGAAGCTTGGAGCTTTAAAAAAATATGAGCATAAATATTTATGCCCATATTTCAAGTTAATTGCTATTTTTTTTATGAAATGGAGGAATATGGTTATGAAAGGTATTATATTAGCAGGAGGGTCAGGCACGAGGCTTTATCCAGTTACAAAAGCAACATCAAAACAAATGGTACCAATATATGACAAGCCAATGATCTATTATCCTATGTCCGTCTTAATGTTAGCGGGTATAAGAGAAATATTAATAATTTCAACACCAAGAGATTTGCCAGGCTTTGAGGAACTATTTAAAGATGGAAGTGAATTGGGACTTAAAATAGAATATGCTGTTCAAGAATCGCCAAATGGATTAGCGCAGGCCTTTATAATTGGAGAAAATTTTATTGGTGATGATAATGTAGCCATGATACTTGGAGATAATTTGTTCTGGGGACAAAGTTTTTCGCAGAGCCTTAGCAAAGCTGCGAATCTTGAGGATGGTGCTGTCATCTTTGGTTATCATGTTAAAAATCCAAACTCCTTTGGGGTTGTTGAGTTTGATGAAGATGGAAATGTAATTTCACTGGAAGAAAAACCTGAGAATCCAAAGTCGGAGTATGCTATTCCAGGATTATATTTTTACGATAACACTGTTGTAGATAAAGTTAAAAAGTTGAAACCTTCAAATCGAGGAGAACTTGAAATTACCGATTTAAATAGAATTTACATGGATGATGGAAAACTTAAGGTAAATCTACTTGGACGTGGACTTGCTTGGCTTGATACAGGAACTCATGCTTCTATGCTAAAGGCTTCAAATTTTGTAGAAGCAGTGCAGAGTACTCAAGGTACATATATCGCTTGCCTTGAAGAAATCTCATATAGAAGTGGTTGGATAACTATGAAGCAACTTAAAATATTAGCTTTACCACTTTTAAAAACTGGTTATGGAACTTATTTAATGGATATTGCTCTGGAATATAAAAAAGCTAATAAAGAGGCATTAAAAGAAGTAGCCGCTAGTCTGTAGTTATAACATTTTAGGTTATAAAAATTAAAGGTAAAAATATGAAGATATTAAATTAGAAGATATAAAGTTGGAGGAATAAAATGATAACTTATTTAGTAACAGGTGGAGCAGGATTTATAGGATCAAATTTTGTTCTATATATTTTAAAGAAATATTCGGATGTTAGAATAGTGAATTTAGATAAGCTAACTTATGCAGGAAATTTGGAAAACCTTAGAGAGATTGAAAATAATCCCAATCACATCTTTATTCAAGGAGACATATGTGATAAGGAATTAGTAGAAGAATTATTCAAAGAATATGATATTAACTATGTTATAAACTTTGCTGCAGAGTCACATGTGGATAGAAGCATAAAAGACCCAGAGATATTTGTTCAAACAAATGTACTTGGAACAGTAAATCTTTTAAACTGTGCTAAAAATGCATGGGAGATCGAAAATGGCTTTAAGAAAGATGTAAAATTCCTTCAAGTGTCTACAGATGAGGTATATGGGTCACTGGGCGATATTGGTTATTTTGTAGAAACAACTCCTATAGATTCACATAGTCCGTATGCTTCATCAAAAGCTGCGAGTGACTTGATGGTAAAAGCGTACTTTGATACTTACAAAATGCCAATGAATATAACTAGATGTTCAAATAATTACGGACCATATCAGTTTCCAGAAAAGCTTATACCTCTTCTAATAAACAATTGCTTGAAACACGCGGATTTACCTGTATATGGAGATGGAATGAACATAAGAGATTGGTTATATGTAGAAGATCATTGCAAAGCTATAGATATGGTATTAGGCGGTGGACGTCCGGGGGAAGTTTATAATGTTGGTGGTCATAATGAGAAAACAAATATTCTAATAGTTAATAGTATCATTTCTTATTTAAATGAAAATGTAGACAAAGAAATAACAGAAGAGTTAATTAAACATGTTGAAGATAGAAAAGGTCACGATAGAAGATATGGAATAGATCCAAGCAAGATAAAAGATGAACTCGGTTGGTATCCTGAAACAACTTTTGAAGTAGGAATAAAAAATACTATTCAATGGTATCTGGATAATAGAAAGTGGATGGAGAATGTTACCACAGGAGAATATCAAAAATACTATAAAAAGATGTATGAAGGAGAACAAAAATATAATGGGAAAATTTAATTTTATAAAGACGAAAATAAAAGATTTATATATAATAGAACCTACAGTTTTCGGAGACGACAGAGGATATTTTATGGAGACTTATAACTATGAAGAGTTTAAAGAAGCAGGACTCGATATGGTGTTTGTTCAGGATAATCAATCTAAATCTAAAAAGGGAGTACTTAGAGGGTTACATTTTCAAAAGGAGTATTCTCAAGGAAAACTTGTTAGAGTTCTAAGTGGTGAAGTATTTGATGTAGCTGTGGATTTTAGAAAAAACTCCGAAACTTATGGTGAATGGTTTGGCGTAATACTAAGTGAAGAGAATAAAAGACAGTTCTATGTGCCAGAGGGTTTTGCTCATGGATTTCTTGTAACTTCAGATAAAGCAGAGTTCGTATATAAATGTACAAATTTATATCACCCTGAGTTCGAAGGCGGAATTGCCTGGAATGATCCGGATATAGGAATAGAATGGCCACTTGAAAATATCGAGGATGTGCTACTTTCAGAAAAAGATAAAAATGCAGACTGTTTATCAGCTGTAAAGGTGATATTTTAACATCTTCTTAAGAAGATGAACAGCTGCGTAAGAAGATGATTAACATCTTGCAAAGAAGATGATTAATAAGTTAAAGAGATAGGAGTGAAGTTTAATGCACAACCCCTTAATTTCAATTATAGTACCAATTTACAAAGTAGAGAATTATATTAGAAACTGTGTTGATAGTATATTAAATCAAACATATGAAAATCTTGAGATTATCCTTGTTGATGATGGATCCCCTGATAATTGCGGAAGTATTTGTGAGGAATATTTATTAAAGGATAATAGAATAAAAACAATACATAAAAAAAATGGAGGATTAAGTTCTGCAAGAAATGCAGGACTTGATATTGCCAGGGGTGAATATATAGGATTTATTGATTCAGATGACTGGATAGAGAGTGATATGTATGACACTCTATATAACGCTTTAATTGAATATAATGCGGATATTTCCGTTTGTGGTAGGTATATTGTTAAAGGAAATAGAATAACGACAATTTCAGATAGTGAAAAAGTTCAAATATTTACAAGATGTGAAGCATTGTCAGAACTAGTTCTTGATGAGTATAGCGGTATGAAAAATTTTGCTTGGGACAAACTTTATAAAAAAGAACTATTTGAGAATGTTAGATATCCAGAAGGAAAGTATTTTGAAGATATATTTACTACGTATAAATTATTTTCAGAATCAAATAAGATTGTAGATATAAAAAGTCCTAAATATTATTATTTAATGAGAGAAGACAGTATTTGTGGAACAAATGATGCCAGTAAAAGATATGATTATTATAAAGCAAACATCGAGTGTTTAGAACATATAAAAAAATTAGAACCACAATTGTCTGAAATGTGTAACAAGCAATTATTTAATAGAATACAGTTTTGTTTAAATGATATATTGTTATTAGATTACAAAAAGAATGAATATACAGTTCAAATAGATGAAATTTTAAAAAAGTTAAAAGAAAATTATCTTAATTTAAAGAATAGTAAGGAAATGGGATTGAAACAAAAACTGTCTTTGATGTTTATAAGTAAAAATCCTGATTTATATTCTTCTATTTATCCTAAACATAAGTCAACCAAGATTAAGATTGAAAATTTAATAAAACCGATTATTCCAGGCAGAGTTATAAATAAAATCAAATATCATAAAGAATATGAGAAAGGATACAAAGAAACAAATCATTTATATGAAACAGATGGAGGTAAAAATCACATTTTCCTTATAGGAACACCGCATCACGGCAATTTGGGAGATCAAGCTATCGTATATGCAGAAAACAAGATATTAGAGGATAATTTTAAGAACCATACAATTATAGAAATCACTACAGTAGATTTAATGAACCATTTGAAAAGTTTAAGAGTGAATGTTAAAAAAGATGATGTTTTTGCTCTACATGGTGGTGGAAATCTAGGAGACGAATATTATTGGGAAGAAGAAGGTAGAAGAAAAATTATTTCTGAATTTAAAGACAATAAAATTATTTTATTCCCACAATCAATTTATTTTAAAGATACTGAAAATGGTAAAAAAGAGTTTGATAAAACTAAAATGATTTACAATCAACATAAAAACTTAACTCTAATTGCAAGAGAAGATACATCATATAATATAATGAAACAGGCTTTTTCAAATAATAATGTAATTTTAACTCCAGATATTGTTATGTATTTAAATAAGACTTATCCAATATATCAGAGGAAAGGTGCACTATTAAGCCTAAGAAAAGATAGAGAAGGTGTTTTATCTTTAAAGCAAAAAGATGAAATTAGAAATATGGTAGAAAGCAATTTTGATGAGATAATTATTACAGATACAGTGGCTGAATTTATTAATAACGAAAATCAAGTATTAGAATATATGATTAATGTAAATCAAAGAGAAAAACAATTGAACAAGAAATGGAATCAATTCAAAAAGGTTGAAATAGTTATTACTGATCGGTTACATGGAATGGTATTCTGTGCAATTACATCAACACCTTGTATTGTTATAGCAAATTACAATCATAAAGTTAAAGATACATATAAGTGGTTGAAAAATTTGAATTATATTAAATTTGTGAATGATATAAATGAAATTCCTAGTTTAATACAGGAACTTAAAAATATTGAAATTAAAGTATATGATAATTCATTCGCTATGAAGAATTATGAAAAAATATTAGAAGTAATGAAATAGAGGTGAACTAAGATTTGAAAAATGGAATGAAAAAGGCTGTAGTTATAACTTACATTACTATAATACTCGGAAATGTAATTTCACTGATGTATACACCGTTTATGTTATCAAAACTAGGTAAAGCTGAATATGGATTATTTTCTTTAGTAAATTCTATAGTAGCATATATTTATCTTCTAGATCTGGGATTTGGGAATGCAGTTATTAGATATAATTCTAAATATATGATAGAAAAAAATGAGGATGGACGAAGAAAAGTAAATGGAATGTTTTTAAGCTTATACTTAGTTTTAGGACTTATATCAATGGTAATAGGAACAATAATATATTTTAATTTGGGAAAAATGATGAGTAGAAGCCTAAGTGTCGACGAAGTCATTAAAACAAAGCAAATGTTTATGGTTGCTATCTTTAATATTTCATTATCATTTCCCTTAAGTATATTTAATTCTATAATTACAGCACATGAAAAATTCGTGTATATAAAATTAATTAATCTAATAAGAACTATTTTGAATCCTGTTATTATGATAACTGTATTGTTATTTGGATCTAGAGCGTTTGGAATGGTCGTGGGGTCAACAGTTTTCAATTTGATGTTAGGGTTAGTTAATGTTATATATTGCTTTAAGATACTTAATTTAAAAATAAAATTCGGGAAATTTGATAAAGTCTTATTTACTCAAATATTTAATTATTCATTTTTCGTGTTTCTAAGTGCAATAGCCTATCAAATATATTGGAATTCAGATCAGCTTATAATTGCAATGTTTGTTGGTGCTGCACCTATTGCTGTATATGCAGTTGCATCACAATTTAATACATACTTTATTTCATTATCTAATGTGTTATCAAGTATGTTTTTACCTAAATTAACAAAAATGGTTACTATCGAGGAAAATAAAAAGGATCTTATGAATTTACTAACAAAAGTAGGTAGAATTCAATACTATATATGTAGTTATATTTTCGTAGGGTTTATTTTAGTAGGTAAACAGTTTATTGTGCGGTGGGTTGGAAATGGATATTCCTATTGTTATGTTATTGCTATAATACTAATGTTTCCTCAAATATTTTCAATAATTCAATCATTGTTTGCTACAATGCTAGAAGCAATGAATAAACATAGAGTAAAGGCATACATATACTTGACTATTGCGGTGGTAAATGTGCTTATTTCAATAGTACTTGTGCAGAAATATCAAGGGCTGGGATGTGCAATTGGTACAGCGATTGGTATGATTATAAATGCTATTGCAAACAATATCTACTATAAATATGTTATAAAGCTAGACATAAAATGCTTTTGGATTGATATATCAAAGTTAGTGATTCCAAGTTTAATTACATTTGTTTTAGGATACTTTGCTTTGAATATGTTTAGTTTGACGTCATATATTTCAATATTGATGTTTGGTATTTTGTTTACAATAATATACTTTATTGTGTTTTGGATATTTGGATTTAATAAATATGAGAAGAAAATCTTCATCACCGCATTGAAAATGCGAAGAGTTAAAGAGTAATTTCAAAGAATTAATTGAAAATATGGGTAACCGGTATAGCGGCTATAAAAAACAATAGAATTTAGCGAGGTGTTTTCCATGAAGGTTGATAAACAATTATTAGTGTCTGTAATTATGAGTGTATATAACGAAAAAGAAAAATGGCTAAGAGAATCAGTAGAATCAATATTGAATCAAAGTTATAAAAATATAGAATTTATTATTATTTTAGACAATCCAGATAACAAGAAATTAGATGTGGTTATTGAAAATTATTGCAAAAACGACACAAGGATACGATACTTCAAAAATGAAAAAAATATGGGTTTAGTTAAAAGTCTTAATAAAGCACTAAGTAAAGCACGAGGTGCTTTTATCGCAAGAATGGATGCAGACGATATATCATTGCCTGATAGGTTTGAAAAACAAATGGATTATCTTAATAAACATCCAGACATAGACTTTATGGGTGCAAGATGTATTAATATTGATGAGGATGGTTTGGAATTATACAGAGATGCAATAATACCAGAAGATATGAAACTAATTAAGAGCTGTCTTTTAAATGTAGATTTTATTAATCATCCAACATGGTTTTTTAGAAAAGAATGTGCAGATAAGAACAAAGGATACAGAGAAATTACATGTGCAGAAGATTATGATTTTTTATTAAGACTTATAACTAACGGTTTTAAAATTGCTAATACAAATGAATTTTTAGTTAAATATAGAATTAGAAAAAGCGGAATTTCAAAAAGTAATTCATTACAACAGCTTTTATATTCTAAACACGTTGTCAAGATGTATAATGATAGATTGAAATATGGAGTTGAAAAAGAATCAGTAGAATATTTAAAGAATATTAAAATTGATGTCGATGAAGAAAATAAATATAGTTTAGCATTAGAAGGTCTTACTAAATCAAAAAACTATAAGAAAAAAAATGAAGTATATAGAGTTTATTTAATTAGTAAAAGTTATATGCATTCAAAATACTTAAGAATTTTATTAAAGGATATCACTTTCCATAAATTTAAGAAGCTTTTATATAAAAAAATTATATAAAATAACTCACGTCTTCGAAGAAGATAATTAGGGAGGGGTTTAATTGAAGAGAGTGGATGTCAGTATTATAATACCTGTTTATAATGTACAGGAATACTTGTCTGTTTGCTTAGATAGTGTTATTAAGCAAACTATTGAAAATAAAGAAATCATTGTAGTAAATGATGGTTCTACAGATAAGTGTTATGAAATATTGAAAGAATATAAAATAAAATTCCCTGAAATGATTATTATAAATCAGAAAAACAGAGGTATTAGTGAAACTCGAAATGCTGGACTCAAAGCAGCTAGTGGAGAATACATCGCATTTGTTGATAGTGATGACTTTATTGAAATAAATATGTTTGAAAAAATGTATAACAAAGCTAAAAGACAAAGTGCAGACATAGTAATTTGTAATTATATATTGTATAAGGATTTATCTGATAAACAAGAATTAAATGATTTGATAATAGAAGGAATTAATAAAGATGGTTATATAGATAAAGTAGAGGCTCTTAAGAGGTTTTTACTAAATGATATCAAGGGTTATGTATGGAATAAGCTGCATAAAAGAGAACTTTTTACAGAAAATAATATTACGTTCCCTGATTTTATAGTATGTGAAGATACTCCTGTTGGATTTTTATTACTGGCAAGCTCACAGAAGATTTATTTAATGAATGAACCATTATATTATTACAGGCAAAGAGAAGCATCACTTACAAAAACATTCTCAATTAAATCAATGGAGGATATGCTAAATGGATGTTATATAATGAGAGATTACATAGCAAAGGATCCGCTCCTTTATGAAAAATTAATTGATTTTTATAGAGTGTATATGATAAAAACACTATGGGCAATTCATAACAAATATTGGATACAATATTGTGAAACTAGAGACAAAAGTAATTATTCTGAGTTTAAAAAGATAGTTTCTAAGGAGATAGATGCTTTAAAGATTTCAGAGATAATAGGTAATAGTAAACTGACCCTTAAAGATAAAGTCAATGCGTTACTTATAAAGACAAGAGTTTACGGCATTATATTCCCAATATTATACAAGTTTAGATAGTTAAAAAAATAAATCGCCGAAAGTGATGAACCAGCAAATGTGGTTATTAAGGAGCGTTATTATGCCTCAGTCAGAGATTTTGTCTCAGTCAAAGATTTTGCCTCAGATAAGTATTATAGTTCCCATTTATAATGGAGAAAAATATATTAATAAATGTCTAGAGATGATTTTAAACCAGACATTTGAAAACTTCGAATTAATAATAATAGATGATGGATCTACTGATAATAGCAAAAGAATGTGTAATGAATATGCAAGAAAAGATAAAAGAATAAAATTAATTAGTAAAAATAATGAAGGAACCTGGGCTGCAAGAAATAAGGGAATAGATGAATCCACCGGTAAATACATTATATTTTTTGATTGTGATGATTGGTATGAACCAAACTTATTAAAGGAAATGTATGAAAGCATCAATAATAATGATGTGGATTTAGTTATATCGGGTCAAATTAATGTTACTGTAAGCAAAAACGGGAAAACTATAAGAACAGCCAAGGTATTACCAAAAGAACATTTTTTTATGTCTAAAAACGAAATTTTAGATAATTATATCTCTTTGAGAGAAGAAGAAATTGGAGATACTCTATGGAATAAGATTTACAAATCAGAAATCATAAAGAAATATAATTTGAAATTTGAGAAGTATAGACGTGGAGAAGACACAATATATAATGCGAATTATTATGAACATATAGACAAATGTATAGTCATTAGCAATGCTTTATACAAATACAGAATTGAGAATTCAAATCCAGTATGGTTAAAGTATTCTGAAAACTATTTAAATATTGTTTTAGAAGAAAATAACATGGTCATAAATAAGCTTAAACAATGGGATAAATATAATAAAGAAGCTATAGGATATCAATCGACTCATTTTATTTATCGTATAATTGAATATTTCTACGGGATAGTTTATTCGAAAAACAATTTGGATTTTAAAAGTAAATTGCATAAAATAATGGAATTAATAACTGATGAAGATGTTAAAAAGAATTTATATAATTCTAATGTTAATGGAAAATTTAATAAGTTAATTATTAAGTTAATGAAATCAAAAAATATTGTATTAATAATATTCTTAGTAAGAATTAAATTAATACAAAGTTATATAAAAGATTATAGAATTTGAAATTAGTGGAACAATATTATAATGATAAATATTACCATGGAGGTATTAAAATGAACAATGAAAATGCTGTAGGCTATAAAGAGTTTATAAACGTTATTAAAAGAGGAAAATGGATTATACTACTGATAACTGTGTTATTAACATTATCAGCAACTTTTATTAGTTACTATTCAATGAAAGGTTCTAAACCAGCTTATCAAACAAAAATAAGTCTTATAATAGGTAAGCAAGCAGATATAATTAATGCGAAAGGGTTTATTACTACATACGAGCAGATTGCAAACTCTAGCTCTACTGCAAAGAATGCTAGTATTTTATTAAAAGGCACTGTTCCTGTCCTAAAAATTCAAAATAGCTACAATATTCTTGTAGCAGCTGATGCTCCGATTTTGACAATTACAACTAGTGGAGATACGCAAAAACAATCCTTGGATATAGCTAATGCAGTTAGCACATCATTTTCAAGGGAAGTAAAGAGCATATATCCCACAGAGACCGTTAAAATTATGGAGGTTCAGAATGATCTCTTAAATAGTAAATTTAAAGTTATGAATGTTGTATTAGCATTTTTACTTGGACTTTTTATATCAATATTTATTGTAACCTTTATAGGTTTCTTTGATGAGAAAATTAGGACTAAAGATGATGTGGAGAAATATTTGGGACTCCCTGTTCTCGGGAATTTGCCTAATAGAAGAAAAATGGACATTTAAAGAATAGATAATTAACAATGATTGGAGAGGTAATTAAAATGGGAAAAATAAAAAATTCAGAGTATCTAAATTTAGATTCAGTTAATGCGAAAGCATTTTACGAATTAAAAGCAAATATACAGTTCCAATGCGTCGAGAAAGAAAGCAAAGTTATCATGATAGCAAGTGAAGAAAAAAAGGTCGGTAGGTCTACTACAGCTGCATATCTTTCTTTGGTGCTTGCTGAAAGCGGTAAAAAAACTATACTTATTGATTGTGATCAAAAAAAATCAAATATACATAATATATTTGAATTACCTAATGAGAAAGGTCTAGTGAATTTTCTATCTGGAGATATCAAGTTTGAAGCAGCAGTTAATACTACAAAACAAGAGAATTTAACTGTACTAACATCAGGTCCAGTATCACTAAACTATGCGGAACTTTTTGTCTCATCAAAATTTGATGAATTTATTCAATCCTTAAAAAAAGATTTTGATTATATTATTATGGATACTTCACCACTTACTGAGGGTGCTGATGCTGTGGCTTTATCAAAGTATGTTGATGGGTGTGTGCTTGTGGTTAAGTACGGACAAACAGAAAGAAAAACCGCTTTAAAGGCTAAAGAAATTTTGCGAAAAGCTAATGCTAATATTATAGGAATATTTTTGAATAGAACAAAATAACAATTAATTGACGTAAGAAAAATAGGGGTGTTAACACGTGGCAAATATATTCATTATAGGCTCTAAAGGAATACCAGCGAATTATGGTGGGTTTGAAACTTTTGTAGATAAGTTGACTCTCTTTAAAAAAAGTAAAGATATCATGTATCATGTATCTTGCCTTAATACGAAGGATGATCAGTTTTATTATAATAAGGCAAGATGTTTTAATGTCAAGGTACAGGATATAGGTAGTGCTAAAGCAGTGATCTATGACATTCAAGCTCTAAGCAAATCTATAAAATATATTGAAGAACATAAATTATCTAATTCTATTATTCTAATTCTTGCTTGTCGTATTGGTCCATTTATGTGGCTTTATACGAAAAAACTAAAAGAGCTGGGAATAAAACTTTATGTAAATCCCGATGGACATGAATGGAAAAGAAGCAAATGGAGTATGCCAATAAGATCTTATTGGAAACTATCTGAGAAATTGATGGTTAAACATTCAGATTTACTAGTATGTGATTCAAGAGGTATAGAGGATTATATAAAAACAGAGTATGCTTTATATAATCCTAAGACTACATTTGTAGCTTATGGAGCGGAAATTGAGAGATCTAAGCTGATGGACAATGAGGCCGTAGTAACAAACTTTTTCAATAAGTTTTCTGTAAGAAAAAAAGAATACTATCTAATAGTTGGCAGGTTTGTACCTGAGAATAATTATGAGACTATGATAAGAGAATTTATGAAGTCTGATGTTGATAAAGATTTGGTTATAATTACAAATGTCGAGAAAAACAAATTTTATAATAGATTACTTAAAGCAACAAATTTTACTAGTGATAAAAGAATAAAATTTGTAGGAACTGTATATGATAGTGAACTACTAAAAAAAATAAGAGAAGATGCATTTGCGTATATCCATGGACATTCAGTAGGAGGAACCAATCCTTCACTGCTTGAAGCCTTGTCAAGTACCGATATTAATTTGCTTTTAGGGGTTAACTTTAATAAGGAAGTTGGTAAAAAGGGAGCTTTGTATTTTAGTAAACAAGATGGTGATTTATTAGCTTTAATAAATAGGGCTGAAAAATTAAAAGAAAATGAGATCGGAGTGATAGCTAAGACATCTACAAATATTATTGAAGATTTTTATTCTTGGGACAAGATTGTTAATGATTATGAAGAGATTTTTTTATAGTTAAGGAGGTGCAGGTTTATTAAAATATTGCATTATTCTCTCGGGTTACCTCCGTTTAGGACAGGAGGATTAACTAAATATTCTGTAGATCTTATGTTAAACCAAGTTAAAAACGGTGACGAAGTTTCACTTTTATATCCAGGAAGTTTTTCGCTGAATGCAAAATTACGCCTTATTAAGAATAAACCCTTTAAAGGGATTTCGGTATATGAAGTATTAAATCCTATATCTATTCCATTATTAAGTGGAATACCTTACCCAAAGGGCTATTTAAAAGATGTAGATGTAAATATTTATATCGAATTTTTAAAAAACTTAAATGTAGAAATTATACATATTCACACATTAATGGGATTTAATAAAGAGCTTATAACAGCTGCACAGAAGTTAAATATAAAAACCATATTTACATCTCATGACTATTTTGGAATATGCCCTAAAGTTAATCTTATAGATTTGGAAGGCTCAATATGTAAGAACTATGACAACGGGAACAATTGTATTGAATGCAACACAAATGGTTACAGTAAATGGCTCGTAATTTTAATGCAGTCAAAGACTTATAGGAAACTAAAGAATAGTTCCATTCTAAAAAAGTTAAGATCCTACAAGCAGATGTTAATTATAAAGAAAAATCGTAATCTATCTGAATCCGAACAGGTACGAGAAAAAAGTAATAATAATGTTAAACCTTCTGCGGGTGGATATATTAATATAAGGAAATATTATATAGATATATTGAATAATATAGATTTCATTCATTATAATAGCACGGTATCTAAATTTGCATATGAGAAATATATAGACAATGTAAATAGCAAAGTCTTAAATATTACTCATTCAAATATAAAGGATAATAGAGTGAAAAAACATAGTAATAGTAATGAACCACTAAAGATAACTTATATTGGATCTATAGAAAAATATAAAGGTTTATTTTTCCTACTAGATGTACTTGAAAAATTATTGAATCATAATATTGATGGATGGAAATTAAATGTTTATGGAAGACATGTAAATGTAAATACGGATAAGTTTATGGGGAAAGTAAATGTAGAGGGTACTTATGATTATGGCGAACTAGAGGGTATATTTAAAAATACAGATGTATTAATAGTGCCGAGTATTTGGTATGAGACATTTGGGTACATAGCCCTAGAGGCATTTTCTTATGGAGTACCTGTAATTTTAACAGATCTTGTAGGTTTTAAGGATATGATGAATCCTGGAGTTACGGGAATAATAATCAAAGCAAGTGAAGATGAATTATATGATAACTTGCAAGCTATAATAAAAGACAGAGGAAAATTATCTTATATTAATCAAAATATAATTGAGTTATCAAGTATTTATCAAATGGAAAAACATACTGAGGATATAACGAAATTGTACACAAATCTAATTAAAGGATAAGGTAATCTGTATTTTTAGTGAAATATTAAAGAAATGGAGAAATAATTTAATGGAAATATTAATGGCATTATTGTATTGCTTTCACCAGATGTTTGCCAATTTACCTTTTGTCAGTACAACTTTAACTGGCAATTTAGACTTATTTTATGCGTTAGGTATAATTGGGACCATTTTTGTTTTATTTAAAAGAAAAAGAGACATTTCACTCTTAATAATATGCGCGTTACCTATCGTATGTTATGGGATACTTCAAGGAATGATTATAGAAAATTTGGAAATGCAAAAGCTTCTAGTTAATATTTCCAAAATTACTATTTGTGTTTCTTTAATGATTTTAGCATCGGGAAAAATGAATGATTTTAAAATTAAAAAGTTTGTTGATTATATTTGTAGGATATACTTAATTCTTACACCTATCGCTTTTTTATTTAAGTCAAATGAATATTTATGGAGGCTCCATGATACTATAAATAAGTATAGCCTTGTAAGACTAAATTTATTTTATATAGAACCTAGTGAGCTAGGCTTTCACTTATCTTTTATAATTATTATATTAATGTATTTAATTATTAAGGAAAAAGTTAGGAAAGAAAGGGTTAAGTACATAATATATATGATAGATTGTTTAATTCTATTGGCATTATCTGGGGCTTATGGATCTTCAATAATGCTTGCTGGAACTGTAACATTCGTAGCATTTGTAATTATACTCACAAAACTAAAGTATAAAAATATTTTAGTTGGATATGGATTAATAATAGTTTTCACGATTGTAACAATATTGTTTATCGTTACTAAATCGTCAATTTATATGAGAACTGTTGATACGTTAAATGGAAAAGATTCTTCTAATAGTTACAGAGTAACTGTTACTCAGAAATTCACGGCTACAGCAATAACTGCTACAAACGGTATTGGAGTTGGTCTCGGAAACCTAAATACAGATAATACAAGAAAAGTTTTTCAGGCAACTGGAATGACAGCAGTAGTAGCAGCTTCATTTCCATATTTTATTGCAGAGAGCGGAATATTTGGAATAATATACACCGTTTTATTACTTTTGATTTTATTAATTAATGTACTCTTCAAAAGGAATATGTTACTGGCAAACCTTCTGTTATTTAGTTTTTTATATCAGATTTATGGAGGCTATTTTACCAATCCAGTAAATTGGATTGTATATGGACTAATTCTAAGTCAATGGACGCCAGATAGGATTGAGTTAGAAAATAATTTACACATAAGAAAAGAGATAATTTAAAAAATTATCTCTTTTCTTATTCACCTATTGTCATTTTGGCATATTCGTGTAGTCCAGTTTTGTAACCTGTTATTGTATTGCTATCTATTTTGTTATGTTGATTTTTATTAGACGTTGAATAGATACCACTCTTAGCTATAATGCCACTAGCTGAGCTAATTTTATTATTAGCAATTGTTATATTATGAGGATCAGATTTTCCATTTGTATCAAGTAATATTCCATTACCCATTTCTTTTTTAGAACTATCTTTTTTACCATTGGTATTTCCTATAGTATTACTTGTTATGGTGCAGTACGAGCTTCCTGCGGTTATGTCTATACCGTTATTTTGTGCAGAAGATATTTTGTTGCCAGAGCAGACTGTACTCCATGTATCATATAGACATATTGCTCCGAGATTGCCAAGACCAGATATGGATTCTTCTACTATATTGTTTTTAACTACATTATTATTAGATTGCCATATTTCTATCTGATTAAATCTATTATTTTTAGATGTATTGTTTATAATAGAATTTCCACTAGTAACTTTCTTGTCTCCACCATAAACAGTGAGACCTTCCTGACCATTACCTATACATTGGTTATTGCTTGCTACTGAATCTGTTGTTCCTTTTCCAGTTGTTGAATTGAAACCGAAGATTACACCTTGCCCGCCGCTATTTTTTAATATGTTGTTTGTAACGATAATTTTGCTTCCATTTAAACAGTAAACATGTCCGCTTATTTGCTCTTTGGTATAACCACCAAAAACTTTGGGGTTATCAAAATTATTTTTATGGATTGTAATATTAGAACTACCCTTATCTATTAAGATCCCATATTTACGTATATCGTAGAAAGAAGAATTTGTAACTGAGCAGTTGCTGCTTGCAGACAAGTTAATCGCTGCATAATCAATTTTATTAGTGAATTTACAATCAGTTATCTTTAGTCCTTTTTTAGCAGTAGCACTTAGAGCAGTAGAGCAATTTTGAAACCCTAAACCCTGAAAACTGTTATTATTACCTAGAGAAAATAAAGTGTTTTTGCCATTGCCAGTGATTACAACATCTTTTTCAGCAATTAATTTTATTCCATCTTTCAATTTAACAGTATTTTTAAGATTATATTTACCTTCTGGTAATTTTATTGTACTACCGTTAGGATATGAATCCACCATTTTTTGAAATGCAGCCGAAGTATCCGTAGCTCCGGTTATGTCTAATGAATATTTCTTTATATCATTTTTGTTAATCTTCTGAAGTGATGGATTTTTTGTTTTATTAATAATTACAAATGTTGTTATTATAATTGTTAAAAGTATTATTATAATAATAACAACTTTATTTTTTGAAAAACTCATATATTCACTCCTTATATTCGTATTAGCAAATTTGCTGTAATCTTTAGTATACTATAGTATATGTAACGGTTCAAGACTAATCCAATCTAACATTTTAGTAAATAATGTGAATAAAAACAAAGGATAAAGTCTACAAAAATTATAGCTTTTATCCTCTGTTAATATTACCGAAGGTGATGATTAATTGTTATATTTCACAAGTCATTTTAGCATAAGAATGGAGCCCAGATTTATACCCTGTTATTATGTTACTATGTATTTTGTTATGATGATTGGTATTAGAAGTTGAATAGATACCACTTTTAGATATAGTTCCATTACTGGAACTAATTTTATTATTGCTGATTGTTATAGATTGAGGATCAGCGATTCCATTCCAATCAAGTAATATTCCATTACCAACATCTGCAGCCTTGGTGTTATTTTTTAAATTTGTATTTGCTATATTATTATCTGTTATAGAGCAATTTATGCTTCCTGCTGTTATATCAATACCATTATTTTGTGCAGACAATATGTTGTTTCCTGTAACAGTGGTTCCAATTGTAGCAAACAGACATATTGCTCCCATATTTCCACTGCCCTTTACGGATTCTTCTACTGTATTGCCACTGACAATGTTATTATCAGACTGCCATACTTCTATTTGATTATATCTGTTATTTTTACTTGTATTGCCAATAATAGAATTTCCACTAGAAACCTTCTTGCTGCCTCCATATATTGTGATACCTTCTTGACCATTTCCTACAGACAAATTATTGCTTGCAATGGAGTTTGTTGTACCTTTTCCAGATGTTGAACTGTAACCGAATATTATGCCTTGGCCACCACTATTTTTCAAAAAATTATTTGATACTTTGATTTTGTTTCCACTTAAACAGTAAACATGCGCACTTATCTGTGCTAAAGCGTATCCACCAAAAACCTTGGGGTTATCAAAATAATTTTTATATACGGTAATATCAGAACTATTATGATCTATTTTAATTCCATATTTGAGTATATTATAAAAATATGAATTAGTGACAGTGCAATTGCTTGTCCCATAAAAATCAATTGCTGAATATCTAATGTTATCTGTAAATCTGCAGTTTATTATATTAACACCTTTTTTATATAAAACTCTTATTGCTATTGCACATTTTTGAAACTCTATACCCTGGATACTGTTGTCATTTCCGGTAGCGAATAAAATATTTTTGCCTAAGCCTTGAATTACAACATCACTGGAAGCAATTAATTTTATTCCGTCTTTCAATTTAACAGTGGTAGAAAATTTATAAATACCCTTTGGTAATTTGAGCGTACTACCACTTGGATACGAATCTAGCATTTTTTGAAATGTTTCTGAGGTATCTGATAACCCTGTTATATCTAAATTATATTTTTGAGCGTCTATTATAGTAGGATTAACAGTTGAGTTAGATGCAATAGACGAAGCTTCTACTAAAGTCGCAGCATTTGTAGCAGTTACAAAAGAACTACCAGTCCCTAATGAAACTAATGTAATGATTGAAATTATACTTTTTTTAATATTATTTTTTAAGATATCAAATCACTCCTCTTATGTCGGTTGCTGTATAACAATGAACTTTTAAATTGTAACATTATTAGGAACAATTAAGTTCATTTTCCAGTGGAATTAACAATATGTTAGAAGAAAAGTTACAAACTTACCTACCTCAGAGAAAGACAAGGAGAATAAAAGTAACATACAAAGAGAATTTATGCTAAAACGAAAAAAACTCCAGAGGGAGTATAAATCTCACTCTGAAGCTTTTAATATTAAAAATTACTATTGTCCACAAGTAGCTAGAGCATACCAATGAACTCCATATATATAACCAGTTATTATATTAGCACTTATGCTATTGTGATGATTTGTGTTAGAGGTTGAGTACACACCAGCTTTAGGTATAATTCCATTGCTTGAGCTAATTTTATTATTGGTAATAGTTATATATTGAGGATCAGCAACTCCATTCCAGTCAAGTAATATTCCATTACCTTTTTCAGGTGTATTAATAGCATTCTGACCATTAGTATCAGATATAAAATTATTTGATACTAAACAATTTGTGCTTCCAGCGATTATCGCTATCCCATTACTTTGTGAAGACAAAATTGTGTTCTCTGTAACAGTTGTTCCAGTTGTAGCGAAAAGGCATATTGATCCCAAACTTCCACGACCAAATATTGACTCTTCTACTGTATTACCCTTAACAGTATTATTATTAGATTGCCATATTTCTATTTGATTAAATCTGTTATTTATAGATGTATTGTCTATAATAGAATTGCCACTAGTAACTTTGCTACTGCCACCATAAACAGTAATACCTTCTTGACCATTACCTACGCATTGATTATTGCTTGCAATAGAACTTGTTGTACCTCTTCCAGTTGTTGAATTATAACCGAAGATTATACCTTGTCCACCGCTATTTTTTATAATATTGTTTGATACAGTTATTCTAGTTCCATTCAAGCAGTAAACATGACCACTTACCTGTTCACTAGCATAACCACCAAAAACTGTGTCGTTATCAAAATTATTGTTATCAATTGTGATATCAGAACTATCGCTATCTATTAATATTCCATATTTGTGTATACCTGAAAAATATGAATTTAGAACTGAGCTATTACTTGACCCATAAAAATTAAGCGCAGCATAGTTTATGTCATTTGTGAATCTGCAGTTTGCTACTTTAAGTCCCGTTTTTTGAAACACACGTAATGCTTCAGAGCAATTTTGAAACTCTATACCCTGAAAACTGTTGAAATTACCTGTAGAGAATAAAGTATTTTGACCTGTACCAGTAATTACAACATCATTAGCAGCAATTATAGTTATGTTATCTTTTGGTTTAACAATAATGCTAGAAAATTTATATAGACCTGCTGGTAGCTGTATAGTAGCTCCACTTGGAAGAGAATTCAGCATTGATTGAAATTGGGGGGATGTATCTGTTAATCCAGTTACATCTAAGTTATAAGTCGTGGCATCTATTATAGTGGGATTACTAGTTACAACAGTGGTAGTAGAATTCTCTACTAAAGTAGCCGCTTTTGTAGTAGTTACACAGTAACTACCTGTTGATAAAGAAATTAATAGTATTATTGTTGTTATGCTTTTTTTAAGATTAATTTTCAACATATTAATTCACTCCTTTTAATTTGGTGGCTAGGCTACCATTCATGCGAAAGGCCCAATAGCTTTGCGTCCTTACCTTTAGATAAGTTTGCTATTATCAATAAAAGTTTTATATACCGATTTTATTTACTAGAAATTGTTATTTCCCAATTGTGGATAAAGCATGCTGCCACCATAAACAGTGACACCTTCTTGTCCATTTGGGATTATCGAAATCATTGCTATTTATAGTAATAGCAGAACTATTGTTATCTATTAAAATTCCATATTTGAGAATATCATAGAAATATGAATCTGTAATCGAACATCCACTTGCTCCATAAAAATTAATTGCAGCATAATTTATGTTATTGGGTGGAGGTATCCGTGGTTCCTGTTATATCCAAACTATAATCTTTAGCGTCTATTATAATAGGATTAATAGTAGACAGAGACATGTTAGAAGGAGTTATGATTGAATTCACAGCATATGTGGTCGTTAGAAATGGAGTAACACTTGATAAAGAAATTAGTATAAGGATTGCACTTATACTTTTTTTAAAATTGTTTTTTAACATTTGAATTCACTCTCCTTTTAGATCGGTGGCTAGGTATTATTGTGATTATTTATTCACCCCCTCTTAATTGTATTTCGTGTTACTAATGGCATGAATATATTAAATTGTGGAAATTTAACATTACCATCATTACACGTTATCGTTAATAATTATTTAATCTTTAGATGTATTCATCGATTGTTTATAAATATGAGTTATAATTTATATAGAATGAATGTAAAGAGGTGAATCAGTTATGAAAATATTAATCACAGGAGCAAATGGTCAGCTAGGACGAGAACTCGCTAATCAATGTAAAGAGAAAAAAGGAATTGATCTAATACTTGCCACTAAATCGGATTTAGACATAACAAATATTAAAGAAGTATATAAATTCGTAAATGAAATGAGACCAAATGTAATTATCAACTGCGCAGCACTTACAGCTGTGGACAAGTGCGAAACTGAAATAGACATGGCATATAGGATAAATGCAATAGGACCTAAAAACTTAGCCATAGCTGCAAACGAAATTGGGGCAGAAATTGTTCAAGTATCTACAGACTATGTTTTTGCTGGTAATGTTAATAAATCACTAACAGAGTTTGATCCTGTAGATCCACAAACTGTTTACGGAAAAACAAAACTTTCCGGAGAAGAATTAGTTAAAAATCACAATCCTAAACATTACATAGTTAGAACCGCATGGCTTTACGGAGATGGGAATAATTTTGTGAAAACTATGATAAATTTAAGTAAAACTAATAAAACATTAAAAGTAGTTAATGACCAAAGGGGAACACCTACTAGTACAGTTGATTTAGCTAAAGTTATAATAAATCTAATAGACAATAAGAATTATGGGGTTTTTCATTGCACATGCAAAGGGGAATGCACCTGGTATGATTTCACTAAAGAAATATTTAGACTTAAAAATATTGATATAGAAGTATTACCTTGCACTACAGAGGAATTTCCAAGGCCAGCAAAAAGACCGGAATACTCAGTCCTTAGAAATTATATGTTAGAATTAACAACGGGAGATATAACTAGAACTTGGCAAGAAGCAATTAAAGAATATTTAAAATAAAAAAACATCTGGAGCTAAGGTTAATTTTGCTCTAGATGTTTTTTTATAAGTTTATTTTAAGTTTATGCTAAGTAAGAAAGCACTTATTTTAGATGGATTATTAGTTGGTTGAGAGATTAACTTTGAAAACATATTTATCAAAGGTTTCATGGACAGGAACTGCCAGAAATTATATAAATATTATTTCTGGTAGTTTTTACGTTCAAATGTAATAAACGGTGGTATTTTATTTTCTGTGTTTTACAGATATTTGTCGTATAATAATGTAAAATATAATTATAATGTAAAATTTAATACTATAATATAATATATGGCATTAAAATGTAAAATATGGTAATATATAAAGGTAAGCACATTGTAGTTCTGGTTTAGACCGTGCTTATTTTATAACGATGAAATTTATGGGAATATATAGTTATAAAATGGGGGTAATATATTGGGAAATATTATTAACGACAGAAAAAAAGAATCATGTTCTTGTTCGTGTGATAGCAATATAACAGAGGTTACCGAAAGGGATTTTGAAAATGAAAGTTTAAATAGGAGAAATAAGATAATTTTGGAGCAAAAGCAGCAGTTAGAGGAGCAAAATACACAGCTAATTAGTGTAATTGAAAATTTATCTGAAGGCGTATTGCTTATGAACAATAAAGGCAAATTTATAATGATAAATGCAGAAGCAAAAAGGTTAGTTTATAAATATGATATAGGAACTGATTTATTCGACGCCTTTAAAAACACTAAAATGTTTGATATGCAGGGCAATGAGATACCATTTAAAAATTTTCCTTCAGTTAGAGCATTAAGAGGTGAGATAATAAAAAATGATAAGATGTTTATAAGTCATCCTAATAAAGAATATTTTGTGGAAATTACCTCCAATCCGATTTACAATACTAATGGTGATTTAAATATGGTAGTAACGTGTTTTCATGATATTACTGAAACAATAAAGCAATCGAGGAAAATTGAAGAACAGAAAAACGAATTAGAAGCTATCATAGAAAATATAGATGCTGGTATTTCTATTTTTGATAATAAAGGACAATACATATCATTTAATAAATCAGAAAGAAAAATGTTTTTTCCATATTACGAATACACTACAAATACAAATGATAGGTATTATGAATATATAGATAAGACAAGTGATAAGTATAACAAAGCTAAGTTTTGTGATATAAATGGAGAAAAAATTGAGCTAGAAGGCACTCCATTTCGTAGGGTTATGAGAGGTGAAAAATTTAAAAATATGAGAATGACAGTAAAACTTCTTCATAAAACGTTACAAATAGATGTTAGCGGTACACCTATTTATAATAGTGAGGGGAAATTTACTTTAGGGGTACTTTGTACTAGAGATATGACAGATTATTTTAAGCATGAAGAATCTATAAGAAGTCGATATGAATTCTTAAGTGGACTTATAGATACTTTTGATCTACCTGTTGTTAGATTGTCATGTCCAGATTTAAAGATTGAAAATATTAAGATCGAAGACATTAACAAAAAGGCATTTAGTATCATTGAATTGTCCACATATAATGTTAAATCAATCAAGGAAATACAAGCTTATAAATTCGAAGAATTATTTGAAATATTAAATACAAAAGAATATAACAGGTATATTAAAGAAGTGTTAAAAGAAAAGAAAACCAAGTATTGGAATAAGAAAAGGCATATGGTAAATGGCAATGAAATATATTGGAATCTTATCTTTGAACCTATGCTTGATGTTCATGGAGAACTCCAAGAAATATTAATTTTGATTATAGATGTTACCACTGAGATAAAGTCAAATATAGCCATGGAAAAAACATTGAAATTACAGGGAGAATTCCTTGTTAACATATCCCATGAACTTAAAACACCATTAAATGTTATATGTTCAGCAGCTCAGTTATTTGATAGGTATTGCAATAGTGGATCATTGGATGATAAGAAGGATTCAATTATTAAATATCTAGATTCAATTAAGCAAAATTCATATAGATTATCTAAACTTATTAATAACATAGTTGATTTATCAAAAATAGAATCAGGTTTTTTTAAACTCAACTTATCAAATAATAATATTGTGGTGGTTGTAGAAGAAATAGTGATGTCTGTAACCAATTTTTCTGACAGTAAAGGCTTAAACATTATTTTTGATACGGATACAGAAGAAAAAATTATTGCTTGTGACACTGAAAGGATAGAGAGAATAGTCTTAAATCTTATATCGAATGCCATAAAATTTACAGAGGTCGGTGGTGAAATAATTGTTGCTGTCAAGGACAAAATAGAATTTGTTGAAATATCAGTAAAAGATAATGGTATCGGCATTGAGGACAAGTACTTGGATATGATATTTGATAGATTTAAGCAGGTAGATAAATCGCTATCACGAAATACAGAAGGTACGGGTATTGGTTTAAGTTTAGTAAAATCAATCTCAGAATTACATGGTGGTAATATATATGTTGAAAGTGAATTTGGGAAAGGAAGTAAGTTTACAGTTAGGCTTCCGTCTAAAAAGGTACTTCGAGAAAATATGATTTATAGTAGCGAAGTGAAAAGTGAAAATCAAAGTGTACGAGTGGAACTTTCAGACGTGTATTCGTCATGAAAGCTCTTTTCATGATTAAGGCCCCACTGTAAATGCTACATTTAAAGCAGGGAACAACCATTTACTAAGTTAATTATCTTTATCATTAGGGTCAATAGTTGGTATTGAGGGGGCAGACTTACTAGCTGCTTTCATTAAGCCACCTAATAAAACATATGAAATAGTTAATATAATTGCAATAATTATAAATTTCATAAAGACGACATCCTTTCTTATTAATTACAATTAATAGAATTTAATGGTTTACACTCATATAACGTTTATACTCACTATATAGTTTCAATTTTGAAATATTTTTATTATTAAACCATAAAAACCAAATGTTTATGGACAAGGTTTATATCATTTTATTCATTATAAAAGTATAAAAGGCCTCAAAAGGTGGACTTATTCTCCTATAAATGCTGAATTTTGTATTAAAAGATGTGTTAAGGCTAGAATGATGATATAATAGGAGTAATTTGAAGTGAGGTGTTAATGTGAAAGCTTTAGGAAAATGGAAAAAGCCGATATTAATATTAAGTGATGCAGTGTTAATAAACTTAGCATATATATTGGCTTTCTATTTTAGATATAATTATAAAAATTTCAAGTTTTATTCAAGCGATTATAAGGAGATAGCGATTATTGTAACAGTTATCTACATAGCTAGTTTTTTTCTCTTCAAGCTTTATGAAAGCCTTTGGAGTTATGCAAGCATTGATGAATTTATGCTTGCTATTGGTGGTTGTCTTGTTGGAAATATTGCAACTATTGCCTTTGTTAGAGTTATTGGACATGGATTTGCCTATGGGGTAAGTATAATAGCGTGTGCTTTTAGTGTTATTTTTATAGTCGGGTTTAGAATGTCATTTAGAATTTACGGCAGATTTGAAAGTATTGTAAATTGTGATGTACCAAAGAGTGATCGAAAGAGAGTAATGATAATTGGTGCCGGGGCAGCTGCAGCTATGGTTATAAAAGAAATGAAAAGTAGTAACCAGAGCAAATACATGCCAGTAGTTGTAATTGATGATGAACCTTATAAAAAGGGAAATAACATTATGGGAATAAAGGTTCTTGGAAGTAGAGAGGATATACCAACTATCGCAAAAGAAAAAGATATAGAAACTATACTTATAGCTATTCCAACTATAGATGATGATGAAAGAAGTAAGATACTGGAGATATGTAAAACAACAAGTTGCAAAATAGAAATAATCCCAGGTATGTATGAAATAATAAATGGAAAAGTTTCTTTGAATCAAATTAGAAAAGTGGAAATTGAAGATTTATTAGGACGTAAAGCAGTGGTACTTGATATGGAAGGTATTTCAAGTTATATTCACAATAAAACAATAATGGTCACTGGTGGCGGAGGGTCTATTGGATCTGAATTGTGTCGTCAAATTTTAAAATTTGGCCCAAAACAATTAATTATTTTTGATATATACGAAAATAATGCTTATGATCTGCAAATGGAACTTAATTATAAATATCCGAAATTAGATTTAAAGGTGCTTATAGGTTCTGTTAGAGATAAGTTACGATTGGAGAATGTCTTTGAAAAGTATTCACCAGATATAGTTTTCCATGCAGCGGCACATAAACATGTTCCACTAATGGAAGAAAGTCCTATGGAAGCCATAAAAAATAATGTATTTGGAACATATAATGTGGCAGAGTGCGCACATAGATTTAATGTAGAACGGTTCGTTATGATATCTACAGATAAAGCAGTAAACCCAACCAATGTAATGGGTGCTACTAAGAGAATGTGTGAAATGATTATACAGTCTTTTGACAAAATAAGTGGAACACATTTCGTTGCAGTAAGATTTGGAAATGTACTGGGAAGCAATGGTTCAGTAATACCACTATTTAAAAATCAAATAGCTCATGGTGGGCCAGTTACACTTACTAATAAATATATAACAAGGTTCTTCATGACCATACCTGAAGCAGCGCAATTAGTACTTCAATCTGGAGCATATGCACAGGGTGGAGAAATATTCGTTTTAGATATGGGCAAACCTGTTAAAATATATGATTTAGCTTGGGATTTAATAAGGCTTTCAGGATTTGAGCCAAATAAAGATATTAAAATTGAAGTTACTGGCCTTCGTCCTGGCGAAAAGCTTTATGAAGAGCTCCTAATGAGTGAAGAAGGACTTATTAATACGAAACATGCAAAGATATTTATTGGCAAACCTACTTTCAGCGATTTAGACGTTATAAAAGAGAGATTGGCAGAACTTGCTGTAATTATTGAACAAGATGATGTTGAGGCTCTAATGGTTAAGATAAGAGAGATTGTACCTACTTATAAAAGAACAGGTGGGGAAGAAGACCTAGCGTCTAACTTTTGAATTATCTGATGGTAATAAATAAAAAAACTTAAAGATGCAGTGCCACCAGGGTGGCACTGCATCTTTAAGTTTTTTAAGTTAGTGCTACTCAAGTGGCATTCCGTATATTTAAGAATTAATTAAAGAATTGTAAGATAGGATTAGTTATAAAAAAATATATTTATAAAAGGGCTTTAACGTTAATTAGAATCTTGATATACTTACAATATAGTTAAAAATATTAAATAAATAAATATGTAAAAGAAAGGTGGTGTTTTACATCGGATGTTTACGTATGATAGGTGGAGTAGTAGTATTCTTTTGGCTTTTAGGACTTTTATTTAAAATTGGTGGTGGTTTGATACATCTGTTACTTGTAGTAGCTGTAATAGTATTTATTGTGGACATAGTTTCAGGAAAAAAATTACGTTAGAGAAATTTTTGTATAAATAAAAATTACATATTCAGATAACATACAGGTGTCACCCACATGAAGGGTGGCACTTTTTTTAAATCTCATTTTCCCTTCCATTATATATATAAATCCACTATTTATTATTTTTTTATTAAATAGACTATCATTATGTTGAATTTATTTGCAAGAAATCATTTAAAATATATATAGAAATGCAAGAATTGCAAAAAAACTTGCATTTTTTGTATCAAACAAAAAAATGTACATAATATAGTATTTTAACTAAAAAGGTTTACATATCACTATCTAATCAGGGATTTATAGGGAAAATAGCAACAGATCCAAGATGTATATTTTTGAAGGCTTATATATAGAAAAAATTTCTTATGATTTTTTAACAAAAAAACTTGCAATTGTATCAGTAAATCGTTTAATATAATAGGTAATCAAATAAATAATTTTTGTTTAAAAAATATATTGAAGGGTAGGAGGATGTTGATGCTTAAAAAAGATTTTTTTGAAATAAATGCTATGGGTGATTCTGCACTAATTATAAAGTTAAGTGATGAAATAAATGATGAAACACATTTTAAAATCAAATCATTATGTGAATACTTTGATAATAACCCTTTTGAAGGGATGATTGAATATGTTCCTGCTTTTGTAACATTAACAATTTTCTATGACCCATTAAAGGTGATTAAGGGTAAGAAAAGTAAGAATCCTTATTATGAGGCAAAAGAAATAATAAAAAATGTATTACAAAATATGGACTATAAGGTAATTGATAATCCTAGAACTGTGGAAATACCAGTTTATTATGGTGGAGAATTTGGACCTGATTTGGGTTATGTAGCTCAGCATAATAATCTCTCAATAGAGGAAGTTATACATTTACATTGTAGCGTGCAAAATAGAGTATATATGATAGGTTTTGCTCCTGGATTTCCATATCTCGCAGGAATGTCTAGTAAAATTGCAACTCCAAGAAGGAAAACTCCGAGACTTGTTATTCCGGAAGGGTCTGTTGGAATAGCAGGTAGTCAAACAGGGGTATATCCTATTTCAACTCCTGGTGGGTGGCAGCTTATAGGGAAAACGCCATTAAAACTTTTCACACCGGAAGATGAAAATCCAAGCTTACTTCGAGCTGGTGATATTATTAAGTTTAAGGCAATTTCGCGAGAGGAGTATTATGAATTAGAAGAGGGAATCCAAAATGTGCATTGAAATATTGAATTCTGGATTGTTAACAACTATTCAGGATTTAGGGAGATATGGTTTTAGAAAATATGGAGTAATTGTAAGTGGCTCAATGGATACATTTTCACATAGACTTTCTAATTTATTAGTTGGAAATGTTGAGGGAGAGGCAACACTCGAGGTAACACTTATGGGACCTAAAATTTTAATAAAGCAAGATGCTTTAATTTCAATTTGCGGAGGGGATTTGTCTCCTAAAATTAATAATAATGAGGTCCCGATGTGGAGGCCTATATACGTTAAAGCTGGGAGTGTTTTAAGTTTTGGAGAATATATATGGGGCGCTAGATGTTATGTAGCTTTTTCTGGGTCTTTTAATATTATCAAAACTATGGAAAGTAAAAGCACATATTTACGGGCGGAAATTGGTGGATTTTGTGGGAGAGCATTAAAAAAAGGAGATATTCTTGATTTGAATAAACCCACTTTTAAAGGAGAAAAAATTATAGACAAGCTAGGCGAGACTATTGGTGAGGATAGTATTGCATGCTCTAAATGGTTTGTAGGGGATGATTTTCTTCCAGATTATAGAAATTCACCGGTAATAAGGATTATTAAAGGTGGACAGTTTGAATATTTTAATGAGGAAAGTAAGAGAAATTTCTTTAACAGTAAATTTGATATTACAAATCAATCAGATAGAATGGGGTATAGACTTAGTGGACCAAATTTAAAACTCGAAAACCCGCTTGAGATGATTTCAGAAGCTGTTGCCCTTGGATCTATTCAGGTTCCCCCAGATGGTAACCCTATTATGCTTTTAGCAGATAGACAAACTACTGGGGGTTATCCTAAGATCGCTGATGCAATAACAGTCGATATACCAGTTTTAGCACAGCTTAAACCTGGAGATGCTATTAGTTTTCGCGAGGTGTCTTTAGATGAAGCTCAGAAGTTATATATAATTCGAGAAAAAAACATAGCTTATTTAAAAAAAGCTATAAAAATTCAAACTGAGTAATCGGCTAAATAATAATATATAATGGAGGATTTGTTTATGAAAAAATCAGAAACGGGTATTGATATTAAAGGAACTTCATCTAGTAAAAAAAACTGGAGCGCGGTTATAGGAGCAGCATTTTTAATGGCAACTTCTGCAATTGGACCAGGGTTTCTAACACAAAGTACGGTATTCACTCAAAAGCTTGGGGCTAGTTTTGGATTTGTAATATTAGCATCCATAATATTAGATATAGGTGCTCAGCTTAATATTTGGAGAATAATCGTTGTTGCAAAGAAGAGAGGGCAAGATATTGCTAACATGGTGCTTCCGGGCCTTGGATACTTTGTTTCATTTCTAGTGGTTATGGGTGGACTTGCATTTAATATTGGAAATGTAGCTGGTGCAGGCCTTGGTTTAAATGTCTTATTCAATATTGATCCTAAAGTTGGCGCAGCTGCCAGTGCTATAATTGCTGTTTGTATCTTTCTTATAAAAGATGCAGGAAAAGCTATGGATCGTTTTGCACAAGTTATGGGAATAATCATGATATTTGTTACTATTTATATAGTTTTTACAGCAAATCCTCCTGTAGGCCTTGCAGTATCTAAAACTTTTATGCCAGATAATATTGATGTAATGTCAATTGTAACAATAGTTGGAGGTACTGTTGGTGGTTATATAACTTTCGCAGGTGGACATAGACTATTAGATGCAGGTATAGTAGGTGAGGAATCCTTGCCACAGGTTAATAAAGGTTGTTTTACAGGTGTAGGTGTTGCGTCACTTATGCGAATTTTATTATTTCTGGCGGCACTTGGGGTAGTATCACATGGATTAACACTCGATCCACTAAATCCTCCAGCTTCAGTATTTAAATTAGCTGCAGGTAATGTAGGATATAAAATATTTGGTGTTGTTATGTGGGCAGCGGCAATAACTTCAATTATTGGAGCCGCATACACTTCGGTATCATTTATAAAGACATTTAACGTAACAATTGCCAAATATGAAAAAGCTATAATTATTGCTTTTATAGTTTTATCTACAAGCATATTTGCAATCATTGGGCAACCAGTTAAGGTGCTAATATTAGTGGGTGGGTTAAATGGGCTAATTCTTCCTATAACTCTTGGAACGATGCTTGTTGCAGTATTTAAGAAGAAAATCGTTGGAGATTACAAACACCCTGTATGGATGACTGTTTTTGGTTTCATTGTTGTTGTAATAATGGCTTACCTCGGAGTTCATACTCTTATAACACAACTTCCAAAAATGTTTTCATAAAGGTTTGTAAAGCAACTACATGATTTAATTAATAATATGGATAAGGTTAATTTTAAAATTAAGTGGAGTCGATACTTTATAGGTATTGACTCCATTTTTTATAAGCTCGATTTTTATATGCGTTCTAAGTTATGAATAAACATCTGAGAGTTCCACCTGTATAATTTGGTCTTCACTCCTCACCTCACTATTATATATCGTATTTTCTTGTAGTATTTTAATAAAGGGCAAACTGACTGTAAACTTACTTCCTTTACCAAATTCACTTTTAACTGATACCGTGCCTCCGTGTAATTCTGAGATTGATTTAACTAAACTTAAACCAATACCTGTACCTTCTGCATTTCTTGATAGTGATTTGTCTACCTGTTTAAATCTATCAAATATCATATCCAAGTACTTGTCCTCAATGCCTATACCATTATCTTTAACTGATATTTCAACAAATTCTATTTTGTCCTTTACAGCAACAATTAACTCGCCACCTTTATCTGTAAATTTTATTGCATTTGATATAAGATTTAAGACTACTCGTTCTATCTTGTCAGTGTCACAAGCCATAATTGTATCTTCGGTATCCGTATCAAAAACAATATTTAAGCCTTTACTGTCAGTAAAATGAGTTACAGACATAACTATGGCTTCTACAAATTCAACTATATTGGTACTTGATAAATTTAGTTTAAAAAAACCTGCTTCTATTTTTGATAAATCAACTATGTTATTAATCATTTTAGATAATCTATAGGTATTTTGTTTTATTGAGTCTATATATTTAATAATAGAATCTTTATTCTCATCTAGGGATCCTTTATTGCAATACATATCAAATAACTGAGTTGTTGAAAATATAACATTCAGTGGTGTTTTTAGTTCATGAGATATGTTAACAAGAAATTCTCCTTGTAGTTTCAATGCCTTTTCCATTACTATGTTAGAATTAATTTCGGGAGTAATATCTATTATTAAAATTAATATTTCTTGTATTTCTTCATTTATTTCAAGTACAGGTTCAAAGATAATGTTCCAATATATATCTTTATTATCTATGAAATAATGTTTTTTGTTCAAATATTTAGTTTTCTTTTCTTTTAATACATCATTAATGCAATCGTAATATTCTTCTGATATGCTAATATTAAATAAATATTTAATGTTAGTATTTTTTATTTGATCGATTGATGTAACATCTGGTTTAATCAATTTAAGGATACCAAATCCCTTTTTATTAATATCAACAATTTTTAAATCAGGACATGATAATCTAACAACAGGTAAATCAAATGTATCTATAATTCTGTTTAAGATCTCAAATCGACTTCTTATAGATTTCTCTCGCTTATAATAGTCTGTCATATCCCTACTACAAAGCACACCTAGAGAGAAATTTCCTTTACTGTCATAAATAGGAGTTCCGCTAATATCTTTTTGTAATGTTTCATGAGGAAACTTTATTGAAATTCTCACATTTTTTAATCCTTCACCCCTCATAATTCGGCGGGCAGGGATGTTTTCTGGGTCAATTTTATTCCCTAAAACATCATAAAACCCATATTTGTTATAAATGTCATCTATACCTTCTAGATTTCTGTAAGAGGGAGAACATCTTTGTCTTGCCGCTTTATTGAATAATATAAATTGTCCTTTATTATCAAAAATAGAAATACTTTCAGCTAAATTTTCTATGATACCTTCTAATTCATTTTTGTGATCTTCAATTTTTCTGGATTGATTTATTGTTTCAGTAATATCGTGAAAACAGGTTACTACCATATGTAGATTCCCATTAGTATTATAAATTGGTGTGGAACTAATTTCCATGAAATACTCATTATTAGGATGACTTATAAATATCTTAGCATTTTTTATTTTTTCACCTCTTAATGCTCTAACTGAGGGGAAATCATTTAATGGTATCTCATTGCCCTTCATATCAAACATTTTAGTGTTTTTAAGAGCTTCGAATATATAAGTTTCTACGTCATATTTATAAACTAATCTCTTTGCTTCTGAATTTATCATTAGAAATCTACCTTTATTGTTCATAAGCAATATGCCTTCAGATAAATTTTCAATGACACTAATTAGCTCTGAAAATTCTTTATCTAATTTATTTTGCTGCATAATTACTTTGTGTTGTCTTACAATACTTTGATTTTTAAAAACCCTCTGTGTAACATCTGTAACGGTCTCAAATATGTATTTCATATTGACCTTTCCAAATATAGGCTCTCGAGTGGCATCCCAATAAGTTATACCTCTTTCGAATTTATCAAATTCGAATTCTTTTACATAGCTGGGGTTTTGAGTAGTAAGAATAGTATTCCAAATATCTTCAGATTGGCTTTCTACAAATCCAGTTATAATTTCTCTAATAGGTCTACCTATACTAGTTTCCTCTTTATTAAAAGGAGAATCCATAAAATCAAGATACTTTTGATTTGCTTTAAGCAATATTAAATGGGGAACACTATAAACAGCTGCACCTAATATATTATCAATAAATGTGTGTTCTACAAAAGAGAGCTTGTCATCAAGTCTGGAATTTGGTATTTCAATAAAAGTATAAATGTCTTGATTTATTTCATCATCATGTAAAAGCGATATAGTAACTTCTCTTGAAGAGAGAGATTTTGTGAATATATATCCTATATACTCACTGAATATATTATGGAGAAGTATTTGTGAATTTATTTTTAGTAGTTCTCCTATTTCTATAAGTGATTTACCTAGTAATTCATCAAATGCATACTCTGTAAGGTCAAGGAACTCCTTATTAATATTGGTTATAATATTAGCACATGAATAAAAACATGGTTTTATTATTTTATTATTAAAAGCATTTCTCATTATGTTACCTCCGGTTTTTAGTGCATATATGTATAGAATTTGACTTTATAAAACAAACACAGTAAATAATGTATAATATGATTATTTTAACATATCTCATACTATAATAACATATTTAATGTGTTATCTATATACATTTCATGTTATATATGACAGTTTTATTCACTTAAAAAAATTTGATTATCTTACAAACTAAGGGGTTAATTTAATTTTGTGTCATGCTTTAAAAAAAATATTGGAATATTATTACAAAAGTGTTATAATTATAAATATTTTACATGATAGATAGCGCATATACAAAAGGGGGAAATACTATGAAACATTATAAAATAGTTGGCAAATACTTTTCTAAAATCGGAAAAATTTTTGCATTGATTGGCAAATCCTTTCCCATACGCGGAGGATGGCTTGTAGCATGTAGTATAACATTAGTGCTTGTAGTAATGGGTACTGGCAGTTACTACATTTCGAAGCATAATTTTAATGATCCGAAAAGCCCTAAAGTAGTACAAGCAGTTGAGATAAAAAGTGGAGTGACAAATAAACCAGTCGAAATAAAACAAAATGATAAAAGCCAAGTACTAAGTAATAAGGAAATATCAGTTTATAATAGAATGCATAAAATGATAAATACAAAAATCGTAGCAGAAGATGGAAAGATATGGGGTGAAGTGGAAATAACTTCAGAGGGGTGCAATCAACTAATTAAAGAGGTTACGCAAAGCGGATATTATGATAAAACCACTTTGCTAGAATTTCTAAACCGCTGGAAGAATAGAAATTTTGCTAGTGGAGTTGATGAACATAATTATCTTTGGAATGGATTGAATGGTACTATAGGAAAAGCGAAAGCTATCAAGCCTTAAAAGAAGATATTAAATAAAGAAAAGGAATTTTAAAGAAAATGTATTAGTATAAAAAACAGTTATATTATAAAGAATAGATAAAAAGAGCTTGATATATTATAAAAAATATATCAAGCTCTTTTTTAAGTTAATTTATTAAGTGTTTTGATCGTAGAAAGTCTTCTGCAACTGTTTTAGATTGTGCTCCATTATCTACTTTGTAGTTCATAGCTCGCATTTCATCATCGGTGATTTTTCCATCTAAGAGTTTTAATACACCCTTAAGCTCTGGATATTTTTCTAATGTATCTGCGTTTACTATAGGAACTGCATAATATGGTGGGAAAAAGTTTTTATCATCTTTCAATAGTTTTAAATCGAACTTTTGAATTAACCCATCAGTGGAGAATGCATCTAAAACCTGAGTTTCATTATTTGCTAGTGCAGTATATCTAAGTCCGCCATCTATACCTTTTACACTTTTAAATTTCAAATTATATTTTTTTTGAAGTCCAAGATAACCATCTGGTCTATTTGCAAAATCCATAGTAACTCCAGCTGATACGGTTGAACTTATTTTTGCTAAATCAGATATAGTTTCTAAGTGATTCTTTTTTGCAAAATCCTTTTTTACTGCTATTACATAGGTATTGTTAAACCCTATTGGGTTAAGCATTTGTATACCATATTTTTTAGTCAAATCTGCTTTTGAAGTATCATAAACCTTAGTTGGATCAGTCATAGTAGGTTTTTTTAGTATATTTACAAGAACTGTTCCGGTATATTCTACATATAAATCTACATCTTTTGATTTCAAAGCACTAAATACTACATTAGTTCCACCTAAATTCAATTTTCTTTCAACTTTATATTTTGTTTTAGCTTCAATTAATGAGGAGACCATATCTCCCATTATTAGTTGTTCATTAAAATTTTTAGAACCTACAACTATTTTATTTTTACTATTAATAAAACTTGTAGCTAATGTGGACAATATAACTAAAAGTACAATCCCTGAAGTTATAAGTTTGAATTTTTTGTTTCCCAATATACCTTTTTTCTTAGTGTTTTTGCTATGAGTAACTTTTATTCCCTCGGGAACTACGATGTCCTCGATTTTACCCAGAATGAAATCTAATACAATAGCAAGGAAACAAGCAGGAATAGCACCAGCTAGAATCATGTTATTATCAACAGTTTGAACTCCTGAGAAGACCAAATATCCGAGGCCACCAGCACCTATAAAAGCTGCTATGGTCATAAGTCCAACGGCAGTAACAGCAGATATTCTAATGCCTGACATTATAATTGGCATAGCTAGTGGAAAACGAACTTTGAGAAGTACCTGAGTATTGGTAAGTCCCATACCATCGGCAGCTTCAATAAGTGCAGGGCTGACGTTTGTGAGTCCTGTAAATGTATTCTTTACAATTGGTAGAAGAGAATACATGACTACCATTATAATTGCGGGTTTACTTCCAATGCCCAGTGCTGGTATTAAAAACCCAAGTAGTGCAAGACTAGGTATCGATTGGATTACATTTGTAACACCAATGACTGGACCTGAGAGTTTTCTATATCTGACTATAAGTATACCAAGTGGTATAGCAATTATTATAGCAATTACAATTGCAAATAAAGTTAGTTGGATATGTTGTATAAATAATTCTATTATTTGAGATTTTCTATCTACAATGAAACTTATAAAAGAGTTAAAACTATTCATTCATGTCTACCTCCATATCTATGAATTGATTACTTAATACAGATAAAAGGCTGCTCTTTGTAAGAAGGCCAGCAAGTTTATTTTTATCATCAACTACTGGAACAAAATTTATATCTTCCTTTTTTATAACTTCTAATATATTTATTATTGAGTCCTCTTGATTTACGGTTATAAGCTTAGTTTCCATTAAATCTTTTATTTTTTTGTTTTTATCTGGATCTTTTCTTAGATTTGTTCTAATTTGTTTTAATGTAACAAGGCCAGTTAGAGTATTATCTTTGTCTACAATAAGTAAACTATCTACATTGTTAGATTTCATTATTTCAATTGCTTGGAGTATTGTTCGTTCTCCAACTGATTTTACGGGCTTATCTATCATAATATCTTTTGCCTTAATTAATTCAGGTTGGTTCCATATTCTGTTTTTACCTACAAAGTCGCTTACAAAATCATTAACAGGATTCTTTAATATTTCTGATGGTGTATCAAATTGAACTACATGTCCACCATTCATAATACAAATTCTATCGCCAAGTTTTAGCGCTTCATCCATATCATGAGTTACAAATATAATAGTTTTCTTATAATTTTGTTGGATGTTAAATACCTCATCTTGAAGTTGAGTTTTAGTTATAGGATCGAGTGCACTAAAGGGTTCATCCATGAGTATTACATCAGGATCCATTACAAAAGCTCTTGCAACACCTACTCTTTGTTGCTCACCTCCACTTAATTGATTAGGGTATTTATCTATATATATATCAGGATCTAGTCCTACGAGTTTTAATAACTCAATTACCTTAGTATGTAGTTTATCTTTTTCCATTTTTTCTATAGAAGGTATTAATGCTATATTATCACCTATAGTTAAATGTGGAAGTAGACCGGCTTGTTGTATAACATAACCCATATTACGTCTTAACTTTATAGTGTTTTGATCTCCGATTTTTTTACCATCAATTAAGATTTCACCAGAAGTTGGGGTTAGTAATTTATTTATCATTTTTAGTGTTGTAGTTTTTCCACAACCACTTGGTCCGATAAAAACAACTAATTCTTTGTCTTGTATGGTGATATTTATGTCTTTTAATATTTCTCTGCCGTTAAAACTTTTGCTTACATTTTTAAACTCAATCAAAGTAAAACCTCCTTATTTGGTACATAGTAACAACTTCAATTATATCACTGGGTTGTTACTTTGTAAAGAATGCATGGATAAGATGAAACTGTTATTCAATTATTATTCAATTACTAAAGAGGATTTATTCAAAACTTTTTAAATTTTGTTATAATTTTAGATTTGAGAAAAAAAGATGATATATAATTTAATATATATCATCTTTTTAAAATTTCATTTATTAATTTTTTTAAATCCGAATTGTTAGTTTATATAAAGAAAGTTTTTAATCCTATAATAACTACTTTCGTCACAAATCACCACAAAAATATCCTTAGATTCAAAGATTGTTTGTGGACCTGGAGAAAGTATCAACTTGTTATTTCGTCTTATACCAATTATAGTTGCGCCCGTGTTTTGCCAAAATTTAATTTCAGATATAGTTTTATCTAGGACACTCATTTCAGGAGTTATTTCAAATTCATATGGAATAAATGGGTTACTATTTTTAAATCTACTAGAATAATCTATTAGTTCATCAATAGAATTATCTATATTTGTATCTAATTCTTTTTTCTTTTCAAGTAAAACTTGAATATTTTTTTTTAGAGAACTAATAGTATCTATGTCTTTAAATTTATCAATAAAATTCAAACAATTATCTACTGAGTTTATGACAATTCCACTTCCTTTTGTCACTTTAACTATATCCATATCACTTAAAAGAGTTATAGATCTTCTTATAGTTTCTGGTGATACATTGTATTCACTTGCGAGAGAAGAACGACCGTATAATTTATCACCAATAGCAAAATCTCCTGATAGTATTCTATTAGTAATATCAATAGCTATTTTTTTATAAATAGGTTTTAAAATAGATTCATTTGGCATTTTTGGTTTTATCAAAAGTAACATTTATACCTTTGATAAATTCCCCCCCTTCATTTGTATAATAATTTTAAATAAGGAATTTATGTTGTTAGTTTGTTTTTTCTAATCTATTATAAATTATTAAAAGCTTATTGTATATAGCAAGTTTGTTTTAAATTGAATCTTATGGAATATGGAATATAAATACTAACTCTAATGTAATAATAGTTATAAAAGTAGTTAAAATATAAAAATAAAATAATTTACCAATGTAAATACTAGTAAACTAATTATGTTATAAAATGCATATAAGCTAAGATACCTATTTTGCACATTAGAAGATCGGTCATTTATGTACAATTTATATGAGATAAGACTAGCTAAGGATGCAATTAGAGTTCCAAGTCCACCTATATTAACCCCTAGCAAAAGTTCCCTCCAATTTGAAGTGAAGTTTGCAAAAAGTATTGAACAGGGTACATTACTGATGATTTGACTAAATGCTATTGAAGCAAAATAAGTTGTGGGTTTATCTCTCAAAAAATCTTTTGCAAGTAACTCTATAAAAGGTAATTTTGATAAATTTCCAATAAATATAAAAAAACATACAAAGGTAAGCAGTAAAATATAATCTACGTTTAGTAATAATTTTTTATTTAATATTAGAACTGATATAATTGTAATTATAAAGGTCAATTTATAATTAATAACGTTAAATACAGATAATATTATTAATATAAATAATATGCAAAAAAATACAACATGAAGATTATTTTCAATAATTATGTTTTCTAAATCAAAGTTTAGTTTTTTATTTTTTTCATAACAATTCAAAATGAAAAGCCAAATAATACCTAGTAATGTAAATGGGAGCATTATTTCGAAAAAATTCAATGGCTGTTAAATTATAATAAGAAAAAATAAATAGATTTTGTGGATTTCCCATAGGCGTAAGGCCACTTCCAATATTAGCGGCTAATGTTTGAAATATAATAAGTTTTATTGGATTTATCTTAGCTCTTTTACTTATTATAAGTGTTAATGGTACAAAAGTTATTAGAGCCACGTCATTAGTTATAAGCATAGAACTAAAAAAAGTTAAGTATATTAAAATAAAAGAAATTTTTTTAGAGCTATCGAATTTAGTAAGCAAACCCACTGCCATTTTGTCCAAAATTTTTAAATGTTTAAAGGCACTTACAATTAACATAAGATTAAATAATGTAAATAAGACTTTAAAATCAATATATTCTATCTTAGGAAAGGAAAAGAACGAAGTAATAATAGCGAGAATCCCTGCTATGGTTAAAATTAATTGCTTCTTGAATATATTTACTATTTGATTTATGTTATTCTTAAAAGAAACTTTGTTTATCATTTTTATCACTCACAGTGCATTTAATATTTAATAAGAATATAGTAAAGAATAATTTTTAAATTACAATATAGTAGTATTTAATAGATTATAATCTATTAAATACTGAAACACCAGATATAATAGCAAAAAAAATTTAAAGTAAAAAAATTATGGTAACGTAGGAGAAGTTATGAGAAATATATCGAATAGAAAAACGATATTGAAAGTTTTACTATGTATTATTTGCTTAGGAATAATTTTTTATAATGGCACAAGGCCAGGAGAAATATCACAAAGAAGTAGTAGAGGGTTTATAAAGGCAGTAAGTGAATTTATGAATATCCCAATTGCAACTCTTGATAAAGCTAATATTAAATTTAATGATGTGAATTTTTATGTAAGGAAAGATGCACATTTTTTTCAGTACTTGATTCTCAGTGTACTTATGTGTTCTGCAGTAAAGCAGCTTAAATTATATAAATGGAGCGAATTATTTTTATTATTATTTCTTCTTTTACTTTTTCCAGTAGCGGATGAGTTTATTCAAAAATTTATACCTGGTCGAACGTCAAATATTTTAGATGTAGCAATTGATTTTAGTGGTGGAATTTTAGGAATGTTAATTTTCAACATTACGTATAAAGTGCATAAAAAGAAAGCTATGATTCACGTTTAAGAGATACAGTTCAGTTTTAACAATGTATATAATAACCTCAATACAGTAATAATAGGTGTGTATAAAAAATTGCTTTATGGAGGTCTAAAAATGAAAAAAACGTCTTTAAGAATAAAAATATTAAGTGGAATGTTATGTGCAGGCTTAGCATTTTCCTCAACAGGTGTTAGTTTTGCGTCTGTTACAAATAATGAAATCACAGCTTCTGTTACAAGTATGGATGTAAAAATTCATTCCTATGACAAAAAAGCTGCTAAGGCAAAACAAATACAGATGAAAGCTACATTAGATATTGTAATTAAGGAAAGCATAACATCTCATATTATTACGAAAACTGAAGGTGACAAGGTACTGAAATATGTAAATGCAAAATCTGAAAAAAATCTTAATATTAAGAAAGACAAAAAGCACAAAAATGGAAAATGTGATTGTGTCAAAGGCGGATTATTTAACGATTTAGTAACGGATGGTATTTTGACTCAGGAAAAATCTGATGCCCTTAGAAAAAAAATGTATAGTAAAAAAACAGAAATCAGAACTACAGAATTAAAAAACGGCTTAAATATTCTTGTAGTTAATAAAATATTAACAATTGAGCAAAGCAAAAAAGTTCATGAAGTTATAATAAATAGACAAAAAGAGAGAAAAGAAACATATATTAAAGCTAAAAATATGAATGATAAAGAAAGAAAAATCTACATTAGAAAAATGAAGTTAACTTACGTTAGCCCAATGAAGGTGCTTATAGACAATGGTACTATAACAAAAGAACAAGAAATTGAAATAATAAAGGTATTGCCACATTATTTCCACGGTGGGCATAGTAATAAATAGAAATATAGTTGAATTACCAAAATGCATAACATGTATTTTGGTAATTTTTATTTAAAAAGTTATTCATAAAGAATACATAAAGATATGCTAAAATAAAAACGTATAAATAAGAGCTTTTATGAGAGGAGAATTTAGTTTATGGCAATATTAGTATGTGGTGGAGCAGGTTACATTGGAAGTCATATGGTAGCTGAGCTTTTAGAAAAAGGGGAAGATGTAGTTATCTTAGACAATTTCCAAAAGGGGCATCATGATTCATTATTGGGTGGAAAACTTTACTCTGGAGATTTAAGAGATGATGATATACTACATAAGGTTTTTACAGAGAATACAATAGATGCAGTTATAGATTTTGCAGCAGATTCGCTTGTTGGGGAAAGTGTTACAGAACCTTTAAAATATTTTGAAAATAATATTGGTTCTACAGTAAATTTATTAAAGGCTATGAGAGATCATAAGGTTAAATATATAGTGTTCTCATCCACAGCAGCAACTTATGGTGAGCCAGATAATATTCCTATACTCGAAGATGATAAGACTTTTCCCACTAATCCCTATGGTGAGTCCAAGCTTTGTGTAGAGAAAATCTTGAAATGGTGTGATAATGCTTATGGTATAAAATATACTGCGTTAAGATATTTTAATGCGGCAGGTGCACATATAAGCTCAAATATAGGAGAAGACCATAGACCAGAATCTCATTTGATACCTATTATACTTCAAGTAGCACTTGGGCAAAGAGAAAAAATTATGATATTTGGAGATGATTATAGTACTGAGGATGGTACTTGTGTTAGAGATTATGTCCATGTAACTGACCTTGCTAGTGCTCATTTACTTGCAGTGAAGAGGCTTAGACGAGGAGAGGATAGTACAACTTGTAATCTTGGAAATGGACAAGGTTTTTCTGTTAAACAAGTAATCGACGCAACAAGAAAAATTACTGGTCGAGAAATAAAAGCTGAAATGGCTCCTAGACGTGCGGGAGATCCTGCAGTACTTATAGCTTCTAGCGACAAAGCTCGAAAAATTCTAGGATGGGAACCTAAATATGCATCTCTTGAAACTATTATAGAAACTGCATGGAAGTGGCATGAAAGTCATCCAGAGGGATACGTAAAATAAAAGTGCAATCTATATGAAGTTTATCCTACGTGCCGTGAAATACGAGCTTGAAACATGGAATTCCATTAAGAAATTCTAATCTTTTGCTTATATAAAATTCTCTACCTCTGGGTAGTTCGCTGGGGGGCATAACAATTATTAATTGTTATGTGCTCACACTCGACGTCCTGTCTCGGGTTCGCTAGCTTCCACGTCCTGTGGAAGCTTACGAGAATTTTATATTCGCAAAAGAAGAATTTTTAAATGGAATTTCAATAGTTTCTACGCTTCTTATTGCAAGTCACTTCCGGAAAAAGTTCATATTATTATGCATTCATATTTAGATGTATACAAAAGGAAGGGCAAATATCCAAAATGGACAATAAATGAAAAAAGATTAAAAAACTCAATAACCCTCACCAAAAAGTCTTTTAGCCGTTAGGCTGACGGGTTTGCTATATGATAAATAATCTTTAAATAGAAAATTAATAATAGCATAATTTTTAAATTATCTTTGAATAAAAATTAGAAAAAAAAGTTGTATAAGTTTTCCTTTGGATATTTCCATCCACTTGGACACTTATACAACTTTTTTTAATTTTTTTGTATTTTTTAAGGTTAATCTGCAAAGACTAGATAAACACCATATTTATCTTTATAGTCTTTGCTTTTACTAGCATAATCGACTAAGAAGGAACCTTTTAAAAAAGCAATTATAGAAATTAGTATAATAAAATTTTTAATTATTGAATTAATTTTCATAAGGTTTCTCCTTTCACGATACTACTATAGTCTTATTTTGCTCAAAAATAAGATTAAAAACCTATTGAAACACAGGGAAATTGCTAAAATATATACATGGTTAAATTAATAATAAAAAGGATTGTGCAAATATAATTACATAAAAATTGAAATTAAATTGCAAAAGAAATACAAAATACAAAATTTAAGATTATAGTATAAGCAGTATATTTAGTTTTATTTAGGAATTTCTATATCGCTGGGAATTTTAAGACCTGCCATTTTCATTAAGTATAATGCATTTCTAGTCGTAGACACACCAGGACGTAACTTATAGTCAAAATATAATTTATCATCTTTATAGTATTCTTTAAGATGGAAATTCTTAACTTTTTTATTTGTGTTCTCTATGTCCCCTAATTCTAAGTCGTGAGTGGATACAAATCCTAATGCATTTTCATTGCTCAGTTTTGCCACAAGTACTTTAGCACCAGTATGTCTATCTATTGAGTTTGTTCCTTTAAAGATTTCATCTAATAAGAAAAAAATTGGAGCTTCGTTTTCAGTAGCAGTAACCAGCTTTTTTATTCTTAAAAGTTCTGCATAGAAGGAAGAAATGTTTTTTTCTAAATTATCACTTGTTCTCATGCAGGTATATATATCCATTATAGAGCAGTTGAATTCTTCAGAGCATACAGGAGCGCCAGCATAGGCCAAAACTAAGTTAATGCCAGTAGTACGAAGCAATGTACTTTTGCCAGACATATTAGACCCTGTTATTAAAAGAACATTTTGTGATTTTTCTATGAGAATATCATTATATACCCTGTTACTTCCAAGCAGTGGATGGCCCAGGTTTTTAGCATTGAAGATAGGGGAGCCACCCTGAAAGTTTGGCATAACCCAATCACTGTGTTCATAGGCTATAGTTGATAAACTATTTAAAGCTTCCATTTCACCTATAACCTCTAGCCAAGTTTCTAAAGAAGAACCACTATCTTTCTTAAAGCGCTGCAAATTAATTAAACATTGAAAATCCCACAGGAAAAGAATATTTATAGGCAAATAGTAAATATTTTTTCTATCTGATATTAGTGTTACTAGATTTACTAATTTTTTAATTTGAAAAGAAGCCTTAACACCCTCTTTATTTACAAGCCTTTCTTTTAATTGAATTAAATACTCAGAGGTAAAATTCTTTTTTTCTATATGTTTAAGGAGTTTATTATATATAAGAATTGAATCTTTATATTCAAATACTGTGCCCAAGTTTTTACTTACTTCTTTATATCCAATAATAATTAGTATTATATGGAGTACAATGGCCAAAAGAAATATTTTATAGTAAACCTTAGAAAAAGTAAAAGATGACACAAGAAGAGATACAGTTATTATTGGTAGTATTCTTATAACAGTCTTTACTAAGGGTTTTAAGAAAAACTCGTTTTTATCTTTTACCCATCGCAATAATGATTCAGGGTTATGATTTTTATTTTCACTAAGAATTGCTTCCGCTGCGAATCTTTGAGTCCATCCAATACTTCCTGCAAGCTCTTTTATTGCTTGTTGCCTTTTATGTATTTCCTCAATGCCATAAATAGGTCTAGAGAGAGCATCCTTTAATTTTTGTCTTCCAAGATAAGTTATGCAGGTATTTATCCATTGAAAAAGGGAGCTGTCACCAAATATATCTAGGTCTTTTGAGTAATTATGGTTTTCATCACTGAATTCCTCACCACTATCAGAAAAATCCTTCCAATTGTTATTTACACGGTTTAGACAATTTTCATTAATTTTAGATAAAGTAACACATCTAATTTTGTTGTGTTTTATTTTGTTATGTTTGATTGCCAAAGATATAAATGTGATAGTTGTAGTAATTAATAAAATAATGCTTAAATAATAAGTAGTCTTAAAAAAGAAAAAAATCGTAAAACCTAATCCACTCACAAAGACTATTAACCTCAATAAGCTTATGAAACCTATGGCTTCATTTTGTTTTTTAAGTAAATTATCATAATGTTTTTTTCTATTAACATAAGGTGTTTCTTGAGTTTCCATAAATGCCTCCTAGATGTTTTCTTTATTAGATATATAATATCATATTAAAGGCTTGGTCCGCAATTTACTATATTAGGATAATATAAACAAATATATTCTAGATAACCACTAAATTATTAATAAACAACCCTGTTTAAATTTGAAAATTATAGTAAATGTGGTATTATATATAAACATACAAAGAAAACACTATCAAAGTACATTTTAGTATGTTGATAGTGTTTTCTTAAAAGTGTTAAGGCACATCTGCCTTGAATTTGTAACTTTAAATGTAGAATATTTTAGTTAGTTCATTTTGCGGCTGTTTAATGTATATAAGTAATTGTACTTTGCACTATGCTTTATTTCGTCAGTTATAATATTGAATAGTATGTCTCTATATATTGTAGATGGGAGACCTCTTCTAATTTCTCTGTATCTTTCCACGGCACCAAGTTCTCCAAACAATGCTTTTTTAATACCTTCTAGGTAGGAAGCTGGTTTAATAAATTCTTCCTCTTCATCAAGTAGTATGTCTATTCCAGTGATGTTATTATATATTTGTCTAAACATTTTATTATGTCCACGTTCATCATCCCTTATAGATGCAATAATTTTCTTTTCATCGTCTGTGGGCGCAACACTTATTAAGTAATCATAAAATAATTCATCTTCTTTTTCACCTTGAACAGCTTTTTTAATTCCTTCTAAGGATCTTTTTAATAAATTCGGATCATACATAAGATTTGAATTTTTGTACATGGTTAACCTCCTTGTAGTGATATAAGCAGACAATAACAATTATTTTTGTATTTCTATAATTGAAAAATTATTATTATATATAATATGAGGAATATATGCTAGTTGTGACTAGGTTGAATGTTACCGATTGTAATTTTAAAGTATAATTGGTAGTATAACTTAATGGAGTATTTATCCTATTAAATTTTAGTATAGGAGATGATGTAAAATTGAAAATAACTATAACAGGTAGTTTATATTCGGGAAAGAGCTGTGTTGGCAAAGCTATATGTGAGGCTTTAGAATATACTTATTTTAGTGTTGGTGAATTACAAAGGAAGCTAGCAGTAGAAAAAGGTATGTCTATAACAGAATACAATAAGTATATGCAAGACAATAATTTAGATAATGGTGTTGATAATAAAACTATAAAAATTGGGAGAGAATATGAGAATTTTGTTTTTGATGCTAGACTTGCATGGTATTTCATACCGGATTCGTTCAAAATTTATTTAAAAATAGATATTGATGCAGCAGTAGAAAGGGCAATGAAAAATGAGCGAGGTAATTCAGAGAGGTATGCTTCAAAACAAGAAGCTAAGGAGAATATATCAGAAAGAAGAAGATTAGAGGTTACAAGGTTTAAGGATATTTATAATATAGATATAGATAGAGATAGCAACTTTGATTTAATTATTGATACCTCTCACATCACGATGGAAGAGGTAATAGAAAAAATTCTAGACAAGGTTAGTGGTGTCGTTTAAGAGAAAAAGTGCTCTATGAAGTAAAATGAATCCTCTTTTATTTGATATATTTCAATACATTTTTAGTGTGTTCAACATATGTTTTAGAAAATACATGTTCATTAGTTGCACTATTTAATACATAATAAAGATAATCAGTTTTCGCAGGGTGGATAGCAGCATTTATTGACTTAGTGCCGGGATTGCATATTGGTGATGGTGGCAATCCTTTATTTAAGTAGGTATTGTAGGGAGATTTTACTGCTAGGTCTTTATTGTATAGCTTTTCTTTATTTCCAACTATATATATAATTGTTGCATCTATTTGCAAGGGCATATTTATATGTAATCTATTGTTAATAACACTTGCAATTTTTGGCCTGTCTACATCTTTTCCTGCTTCTCTTTCTATTAGAGATGCTGTTATCATAATATTTCGTATATTTAGGTTCATTTTGGAGATATAGCTTTTATTAGTTTCCATATTTATTTCAAAAGTTTTTAACATTTTAGTTATAATTGTTTTACTTGGGGTACCCTTTAAAAAAGAATATGTAGCAGGATATAAAAAACCATCTAATTTATGTTTATCATTTGGCAATCCTTTTAAAAACCAGTAATTATTATCTGTCCAGTTTTCAACTCCATTTATAAAATCTTTTTGAGAAACTAATCCTGATTTTTGCAAAGTCTGACCTATTTTTTCATATGTATATCCTTCAGGTATTGTGACAGTTATTGTGTTATTTATTGTATTATATTTATTATATAATTTATTGCCTATGTACAATCCTCCAAATAATATTAAAATAAAAACAATAATTAAAAGTAAAATTTTTATTAATTTCATAATCATGAGGCTCATAATCACCATAATTCATTAGGCCACTAAGAACCAATTTCAACTCCTCTTTTGCTAAATGTATTTTTAGTATATCATATATTGAAAATTTAACATCTACTTTATAATAAAGGAGATTCCAGTGTTTATATAGAAAGATTAATTTGGTTTAAAAATATAATCGATATCTTCAATAATTTCACTATCAATAAAGGTATCATTTTTCATATCATTTAGTATTCGCATAGCAACTTTATGGCTTAAGGAAGATCTATAAGGGCGAACTTCAGTTAAAGCCTGGTATATATCAAGGCATCCCATAAGTCTAGAATTAAAGTCTAGTTCAGTGTGATTTTTTCCATAGGGGTAACCTTGACCATTTAGCTTTTCATGATGGTTTGAAGCCCATTCGACTATATCTTCAAACCCTTTGATTTCTTGTAGAGCAATTCTAGTATAATAGGGATGTTCTTTTATCAGTTCATATTCGTCTGCGGTTAGTTTTTGGGGGGATTCTAATATTGAGTTAGGCACGGCTAATTTTCCTATATCGTGCAAATCTGCAGCTATAAGCAATTTATAGGTATCCTCTTCGTTATACCCATAGTACACCGCTAGTTTTTCTGTTTTAATTGCAAGTCCACTAGAATGGAGCTGAGTATAGGGAGATTTAGAGTCTATTATTTTTGATAAGATCTTCGTAATATTGCGTATTTCTTTAAAGGAGCACTCTATTGAGAATTTTGGGATTAAATTTTTTAAAGCATTTGTGATGAACATGTTTTTCAAATCTAGAAAAAAACTTTTATGGGTAGATACATTTATAAATGCTTCAATTATTTCATTTGGAAATAAAACTTTTCTACTATCATTAATAAAAGCTAAAAGTTTACCATGTTCGCACTTTTTGAAAATCTCAAAATTGAAATTATTATCAAGAATATCTGCAAGATGAATAACTTGAGACATTAAAGGAATATCATTTCCTACTAAATTAAAAAAACCTGTACCATCATAGTTTTCATGATGATAAAGTAGCACATCTTTAACATTAGTATAGAACGGAAAATTACTAATGTTATTTTCTCCTACGCTGCAATGTTCTTTTTTACGTTCTATTAAGCTAAAATTTTTTAAATTCGCTCCCAGCAATGTATCATGTAAGCTTTTTTCACTTACACCATTATCGTGTAGAATTGCCAAAGCTGTTAAATCGTATAACTCTTTCTTATTAAGTCCTAAGTTTTCACCTATTTTATAGCAAAGGTAAGATACCCTTTTGCTGTGATTAGAAGTGGCGCCAGTTAGGTCAAGTTCCACAAAATCCAAAGCAAAGGATATTGACATTAAAAATTCATTTAAGTTAAACAGCATATGTTTTCCTCCAGAAGATTTGATTGATTAACATTAAAGGATAATATTAGTCAAGTAATTATAATACAATTTTGGTTGAAATTAAACAAAAAATATTAATATAAAAATTAACTTAAATTTTACAAAGACTGAAATCCATTACTTATAAAATTCTATGATATAATAAATTTGTTTCTAAGAAATGTGGTCGCATGGAGGTAATTATGTATAAATTAATAGCATTAGATATGGATGGAACATTACTTAATGGTGAAAACAAAATCTCATCAGCAAATTACAATGCAATACAAAAGGCGAGAGAAAATGGAGTGAAAGTTGTACTAGCATCAGGCAGACCTTTACTTGGGTTTAAGAGATATCTAGAAGAACTTAATTTAATCTCAGAGAATGAATATGCAGTAGCCTTTAACGGAGCACTTGTTCAAAGCTCAGAAGGCACGGAAATAATATCTAAAACTACATTAACTGTTGAGGATTATAAATATTTGTACAAGCTAAGCAAAGAATTAGAAGTTGATATAGATGCAATAACAGAGAGTAAGGTAATTTCTCCTAAAGATAATGAATATACAAGGAGAGAATCTAAGCTAAATCATATTCCTATTGAGATAATTCCTGTGGAAGATGTAGATACAAGTACTACTATAGTTAAGGTTATGTTTATAGGTGAACCAGAGCTTATAGCTGAGATAATTAAAAACATGCCTGATGAGGTAAGTAGTAAATATTCAATAGTTAGAAGTGCACCTTTTTATTTAGAGTTTCTTGATAAATCAGTGAATAAAGGTGTAGGAATAGCGGCACTTGCAGAAAAGTTAAATATTAAACAAGAAGAAGTTATATGCATTGGAGATGCAGGGAATGATATTCATATGATTAAGTATGCTGGACTAGGAGTTGCAATGGGAAATGCGTTTCCAGAGGTTAAAAAAATTGCAAATTTTATAACTAAAACTAATGAGCAAGATGGGGTAGCATACATTATTAATAAGTTTATTTTACAACCTCAAGAAGAATTTGCTGTATAAGAGCCATTAAATAAAAAAGCTAGTAATAGTTAAAATTACTAGCTTTTTATCATGTTATTTATATCCTTTAGAATTTTTCATTTTAATGTAATCCGGTTAATTCGTTTCTTCTGTTTTGTTGTTTTTCTTTCATGTTTTCTAAGGCGGATACATTCATATGATCTTGGTTATGTTCAATATATCCTTTAGCAAAATCATAGTTTCTTTCAAGATATTTTAAATCGCTTGAATTTGATTGATTTCCATCTAAAATTTTACATTCCAATATTTCGATATCTGCTTCTCTATCAGCTTGTTTTACTATTGAATCGCTGAACTTTTCTAATGACGATATGTCAGAATATTTTTCAAGATGCCTTTCTGTTCTTGTATGATTTTCTACAATATTTTCAAGAGCTTCTAGTCTGTTAGCTTTTTCAATTTTATAACGGTCTTCATTATTATATATATTGTTATTGTATGTCATTAAAAGTCCTCCTCTTTTTTTAAATTTCAATATTATTATTTTAGGTTTTTTACCTTATTGCAATACTATGAGATGCTTGGAATTTAATATATAAAACATAATTAAGACGATATTATGTATTTAGTGGATTTTTATAGGAAAAATATGATTTTTTGTTTTGGTAAATAATCTGATATAATTATATATATTGATAAGAAAATAATCATTAATATTGTTAATGTAAGCAAAGAAAATCTAGGAGGATCAAAATGTTAAAAACAAAAAAACTTATAATAATTTTCATGTGTTTAATTATTATAGGCGGAGTTTTTTATAGGACAACTTATGAGAGAGAAAAACAAAAAAAATATATACAAGCAATAAAAATAGATAAACAAAATAATATTAAAAAAGAAAAATACTTGGTAGAATCACATAAGAAAAATTTAAAAAAAAATTTCCCAATGATTCTTGTTATAGATCCAGGACATTCTAGTGTTACTAACCTTAGGAAAGAGCAACAAGCGCCAGGGTCAAACATAATGAAAATAAAAGAGTCAGGTGGTACTCAGGGCATTAACACAAAAACTCCTGAATATGTTGTTAATATGGAAGTAGCAGTTAAACTAAAAAGTTTACTCTCAAAAAAAGGATATACTGTAATAATGACTAAAACAAAGAATAATCAAAGTTTGGGGAATATTGCAAGGGCTGAAGTTGGAAATAAAATTAATGCTGATTTAGTTATAAGAATCCATGCGGATGGAAATGATAATTCATCAGTTAAAGGAGCATCAATGCTTGTACCTACAAATACTAAAAATACGAATATCATATATAAATCGAGTAAAAATTATGGACAAATAATATTCAATAGTTTGATTAAGAATGTTGGTATGAATAATCGAGGTGTTGTGGAAAGAAATGATATGACGGGTTTTAATTGGTCTAAGGTTCCAGTTATTTTAGTAGAAATGGGATTTCAATCTAATGCTACTGAGGACAAGTTATTAATAACTGATTCTTACCAAGATAAGATAGCGAAGTCATTGGCAGAGGGCATTGATCAGGCGTTAAAGTAAAATAGAAAATGCGTATGTAATTTAAAACAAGGAGGAATTATAATGAAGTTAAATAAGATTCATCATATAGCTATTATTTGTTCAAACTATGAGATTTCTAAAGAATTTTATGTCAATATTTTAGGTTTGAAGATCATTAAAGAAATATATAGAAAAGATAGAGAATCATATAAGTTAGACTTAGGGGTTGGGGAGAATTATCAAATAGAATTATTTTCTTTTCCAAAGGCAGCTAAAAGGTTGAGTTATCCTGAGGCATGTGGATTGAGGCATCTTGCTTTTGAGGTTGATAATGTAGATGAGATAATAAAAGAACTGGCGAATAAGAATATAATTACTGAACAAATTAGAATTGATGAGATTACTGGGAAAAAATTTACTTTTTTTAGTGATCCAGATGATTTGCCTATAGAATTATATGAAAAATAGGGTTAAGGGTATCAAATTCTCCTGCGCGACTTGCAAACGGACTCTAAACTGGGAATTCCATTAAGAAATTCTAATCTTTTGCTCCAATAAAATTCTCTGCCACTGGGTAGTTCGCTGGGGGACATCACAATTATTAATTGTGATGCGCTCACATTCGGCTTCCTGCCTCAGGTTCACTAGCTTCCACGTCCTGTGGAAGCTCACGAGAATTTTATTTCCGCAAAAGAAGAATTGCTAAATGGGATTTCAATGTTTTCTCACTTCTTATTGCAAGTCACTTCGGAGAAAATTTATACTATTGTGCACAGTGTTATTGAAACAAGACAAATAAAGCGCATAAGGCCATTTAGTCTTATGAGCTTTTTTTATGCTTTAAATTAAATTGCTTTTTAATACTTCTTCAAAGGTCTTAGATTCTTCAATATCACTTATTAGGTTTGCGGTGGATTTGTTGTCTCCGATTATGATGCCACCGGTTAAAATATTTTTATTGAAGAATAATTTTTTGTATACTTTGTTTTCAACGTCTTGTGTGCTGAGAGCTTTAAATTTATCTTTTAATATTTGTCCTACAGATAATAGTTCAATGCCCATAGCGTTAAAGGATATGACTCCTGTTGCGTGTACGTAGGCTTTTTTATCTCCTACTGCATTTGTACCTGCAATTGTACCCATGTCTACAGCAGCAGGCCAGTTGCCATATACTGTGCCTGCGTATTCTGCAATGTCGCCGCATGCATATATATCTTTTACATTGGTTTCCATATAATCATTAACTAATATACCTCTGTTAGTACTTATATTACTTTTATCGACTATATTTTTGTTTGGTACGATTCCTGTTGAAAATAAGATTAAGTCTGCATCAAGAGTTTTTCCACTCTTGAGAGTAACTGATATAACAGAGTTTTCGCCGTTTATAAGATTTACTGAATCTCCTAGTATAACTTCAATGTTTTGGTTTTCAACGGCAGTTTTAAGTATAAGGCTACCTTCATTATCTAATTGTTTGCTAAGTAGAGAATCGGCAAATTCTACTACGGAAACGTTGAGACCACTCTTTTTTATTTCATATGCTGCTTCAAGACCTAAAAGTCCGCCACCTACAATGACTACACCTTTGGAGGTCTTCATTTTAGTCTTAATATCTTCTAAATCCTTTAAATTTCTTAATGTAAATACACCTTTCTTATCTACTCCATTTATTGGAAGAATATTATTTCTACTTCCATTTGCTAAAATTAGTTTATCATAACCTATAGTTTTACCATCCTGAAGCAATATTTGCTTTTCTTCTGGTTTCAAGCTTTGAACCTGTACTCCTAAGTTAAGGGTTATGTTATTATCCACATACCACTCTTTTGGAGAGAGGTAGAAAGTATCATCTTTAAGGTCTTCACTTATACCATCAGAAATGGAAGGTCTGTAATAGGTTAATTGTGGTTCATTAGATACTATTGTTATCTCACATTCTTTATTTCTTTTTCTTATAGCATCGGCAGCATAATATCCAGCAGCACCGTTACCAATTATTAAAAATTTCTCTTTTTTATCTGAACTAAAAGATATTACATCTTCTGATACTTCAATAAATTGATCGGCGCTTGCACCACAAGCAGGGCATATTTCTGGTGGTCTTGCTCCATCAAACTCCTCCCCACAAACTATGCATTTCCATCTTTTCACTGTAGAAGGTTTATTAGAAAAATTTTTCAATTCTAATGAATTCATTACATCTCTCCTTTAATAACTATTTGAGAATAATAGTTATTGTTTAACATTATAGTATAAGAATATTTAGAATGCAACAACAATTTACCATATCAAGGTGGTTGTTGTTATTAGATTTTTTATAAAGTAAGCAACATTGTAAAAAATTATTAGTATAGTTTTAGATTTATATAGCCACACTAAAAAAAATACAATTGAGAATTCTCAACTAATTGATTATAGTGGGGAGAGATATGTTTATGAGTGAGATGGACAGTAATAATAAAAATTATTTAAATAAGGCTTACAAGAATTTTTCTGAATTAGTTTATGTTGTATCTGCAAAAGAGCTTGAGTTCTTTATCATAAAAGGTGAATTTACTAGCTATTTCAATTCTAGGATGAAGAAAATGATGGCAGAAATTAATGATGAAAAAAGTGAAATTTTAGATGCAGGTGTATTCTTCAATACAAAAGGTGAAATAACTTTAATAGATGCAGAGATAGTAGGTAAATTCATTGAGGATAGTTACACCTTAAAAATGCTAGCGTATTACAAAAACACTTCTTTAAATAGAATTATTAGAGGAGTAGTTAATGGAACCGAAAAATCAAAAAGCGATTTTATTTTAATTTCATATTCAATATTGTATAATACTCTTAATGAGTTATATAAAAATATTAGTTGTAAACAAACGAATATGATTATATATAAAAATCGATTTGCTTTAGAGGATTATATCAAGGGTGATTGTACTATAGTTATTGCAGTATTGCTAATATTAGAAGATTTATGCAAATACATTGGCGTTGATCGATATAAAATGCTGAAAGAAATAAATACAAAAATTTACAAATAGCATAATGAAATTAAAAAACAAAGAAAAAATGGAGCGAAATAATCAACTATTGTGATAAACATTTACAAAATAACTACATTTTTCATAATTTAAAGGCGGTTACAAAGAATATTTCCAATTATTTAAAAAAATATTCAATTTTGAGTAAAAAACTTTTAGCTATATATATTACAATTTCGACAAAATATTCTAAAGGATATATATTTTTGAACCTCACTATTTTATGTTAAGCGTGGCTTTATGGGTGTAAAGGGTTGAAGTTGTCAGTTTAAAGAGATAATATCTTTTAACTGTATTTCATAAAATGACAGATTTTTTTAAAAAGTAATGTTACTGTATTCTCATAGCATAAGTATGGGGGGGAAAACAGATATGGTAGTTGTAGAAAATTTATATAAAAAAGTAACAAATGGTGATATAAGTTATACTTATTTTTATAGACTAGTAAAAAGTCAAATCTCTGTTTCAATGTATGATGAGTTCACTAAAGTGCAAGCTTATGGTATCGAAATAGAAAGACAAGACATATCGAATGGTTCGGTGATTCGCATACAAAGAGATTGTGTAGATAATATAAGTCCACAAAGATATAAAGTTAAAAATCTTATAAAAATGTTATATGATAACACAGTATCACCTATTCACATGATTGACATATTGGGCGAGTATATTGATGAATATACTAGTGATTTTGATGAAATGTTAAAAAACATAGTTACTTGTTAATATTGCGAATTAAGTTAGCATTTCGAGGAGGGTTCTCTTTTTTAAGAGTATACTCCTCCTGAGGAGAGTAAGCCTTCTAAGGCGGGTTCTCCTCTTTTTGTTATACAATAGAAAGTTATAGAACGTATGTAAAACTAAAAATAAAACTATATATAATGATAATTTTAATATATTATATAATGATAAAGTTAAAATCTGTGCTTTGTGAAATGTAAAAATTAAATATAAAAACATAGATTAAACGTAGGAGTGATGATTATGATTCTTGGTGTAGGTACTGACATAGTTGAAATCAGGCGAATAAAAAAAGCTATGGATAGTAATGAAAAATTTTTAGAAAAAATTTTTACGACAATTGAATTAGAATATCTTAGAAAGAGAAATTTAAGGGCTGAATATGTGGCTGGAAGATTTGCTGCTAAAGAAGCAGTAGCGAAAGCTTTAGGTACAGGGTTTAGAGGGTTTGATTTTAAAGATATTGAAATCGACAGGACAACTCTTGGGAAACCAATAGTAATTTTAAAAGGTAAAGCAAAGTTGATAGCTAATAAAGAAGGCGAGTGTTATGTCCACCTGAGTATATCTCATGGGGAAGATAGCGCTGTGGCTTATGCTATAGTAGAAGTTGAAAAAAGAGTTGAGGAAAGAAATACATAAATAGTAGCGAAACCTGATTCCTTGTAATTAGTTTTTTTAGTAATAGTATGAGAGCATTAATAATAGTAATAGTATTAGAGCAAATTGTTATGGCGAATAACATTGATAATTGTTTTATGTCTCTAGAGAAATGCTAGGAGGATAACAATGAAAAAGTGTTCACTATTATTTTTAAGCCTTTTACTAATTTTAAGTTCTTTATTACTAACTTCATGTGATAAGAAACCAAAGGATACGAATGACATTACAAATTTTTTGAAAAATATGGAAAGCTATACTACAGACATGAATATGGATGTAAAAAATGCTAAACAGACAATTAACTATAAGGCAAAACAATTCTATTTGCGGGGAGGTGGATACAAACTAGAATTAAACAAAAGTAGAGTTTTTATTTATAAAGACGATGATAAAATTTATGTTAACGACAAAAATAGTGGTACAAAGTATGTACAGAGTAAGGATTTTGATGAGGTTTTTAAACTAAGTTTTATTGGAGAATACATAGGATTATTATATACTGATGAGGAAATAAAATATGCTACCAAAAATATTAATGGTATCGAATATACTGTAATTGATTTATTTATCCCCGGCAGTAACAAAAACATTAATAGAGCTTTACTATATGTGAATAATAAAAAAATGGTGCCAGATAAAATGGTGATTTACGATATCAACGGTAGTGAAAAAATTGAGATAACTTATACTAATTTTATTCCTAACGCAGGGATTGAACCATCAGAGTTTAAAGTTCCGTAGTAGAAATTAAATTTAAATAACAAATGAGGTGAAGGTCATGTTTAAACATTTAAGGCCTGTGTGGGCAGAAATTGATTTAGATAAACTGGCTCATAATATGAGAGAGATTAGGCGGATTTCGAATAGCGAGAATATTATAGCTGTTGTAAAGGCAGATGCCTATGGACATGGTGCAGTAGATGTAGCCCCAGTGCTCTTGGAAAATGGCGCTAATAGATTAGCTGTAGCAATTCAAAGCGAAGCAATAGAACTAAGGCGTTCAGGCATAGAATGCCCAATAATGGTTTTAGGATTTACACCACCAAATCTAATAGATAATTTATTAAAATATGATATTGAACAAACTGTATTTTCTTATGAGTTTGCAAAAAAAATATCAAAAATGGCTTTAAAGAAAAATAAAATAGCTAAAATTCACATTGCACTAGATACGGGTATGGGCAGAATAGGCTATTTACCAAATGACGAGAGTGTTGAGGAAGTATATAATATCAGTAAACTTCCTAATATAATAATAGAAGGAATGTTTTGTCATTTTTCTAGTGCAGATGAAAAAGATAAAACTTATACTTATGAGCAAGTGAAAAAATACGATGATTTTTATGAAAAGTTAAAAGAGAAAAAGGTGTACATAAATATAAGGCATATTGCCAATAGTGCTGCTATTATAGATTTGCCAGAAACACATTATGAAGCAGTACGCCCAGGAATAATAATTTATGGTTATTATCCATCTGAGGAGGTAAATAAGGAGAAGATAGATTTATTACCTGTGATGACCTTAAAAACAAATGTAGTACACATAAAAACATTACCGCCTGGAGAATACGTGAGTTACGGAAGAAAGTATAAAACAAAGGAAAAAAGTGTTATAGCTACACTTCCAATTGGATATGCTGATGGATATACAAGGCTTTTATTTCAAAAAGCAAAAGTAATATTAAAGGGTAAATTTGCTCCGGTAATAGGTAGAATTTGTATGGATCAATGTATGGTTGATGTTACTGGGATTAATGGAGTAAAAGTTGGAGATGAGGTTATACTAATAGGCGAAGACGGAAAAAATAAATTTACAGCAGACATAGTAGGGGAGCTAATAGGTACTATAAGCTATGAAGTAGTTTGCATGGTTGGTAAAAGAGTTCCAAGAGTGTACATTAGAAATGGTAAAGTTGTAAAAATAAGAAAATATGTGTAAAATCTACATTTTGCATGTAGATTAGAATACATAAGTATAAGATTACTTGTTGAAAAAAGGCGAAAATCCGAATAATTTCTTTGACAGATTGACATAGATTGAATTATAATATTTTCATACATATTGTTGTTTTACTAATTAGGAGGTATTAAATTTTCTATGTCGACATCAAAGAAACTAGTAATAAACCTCTCAAAAAAACTTTATATTGAATTTAATAAGGCACTTGCAAAAGATTGTAAAAAAAGGAGTGCATTTATTCGACAAGCTATAATACTATATACTGAGGAAAAGAAAAAACTTAATTATATAGATGAAATGAAACAAGGATATTTAGAAATGGCTGAACTAAATTTAAAAATAGCTAACATGGGTTTCGATAATGATATTAAAGACTTTAAAGAATACGAAGTTAAGCTTTCGGAGAGTGATTTGTCAAATGACAACAATAGTAAAAAGAGGAGATATATTTTATGCTGACTTGAGTCCGGTTGTAGGCTCAGAACAAGGTGGGATTAGACCAGTAATTATACTTCAAAATGATATTGGTAATAAGTACAGTCCCACTATTATAATTGCAGCTATTACTTCTCAGATAAATAAAGCAAAACTCCCTACTCACGTTGAGATTTCATCAGAAGAGTATGGTCTAAACAAAGATTCTGTAGTTTTGCTTGAACAGATAAGAACTCTAGATAAAAAAAGATTAAAAGAAAAAATTGGTCATATGACTGAAGGCGATATGAAAAAAGTAGATTCTGCACTATTAATTAGTGTAGGCTTATAAAGAAATAAGGGCACTTTGTGCCCTTATTTTTATTACTTTTTTTATTATTCACGAAAATTTTATAAAAAAAATTATTACAGACCGGGTCACTATGGTATAATGTTATTAGTAAATTTACATGAACAAATTACATAAACAAGGTAAGGAGAGTTTAATATGATACAATTTAATAAAGTAACTAAGATTTATGATAATAATGTAATAGCGTTGTCGAACCTTGATCTTACTATTGAAAAAGGGGAATTTGTATTTCTTGTAGGTCCTAGTGGAGCAGGGAAATCTACTTTTATTAAAATACTTTTAAGAGAGATAGAACTTACTACAGGCAATGTTATTGTAGACGGTAAGGATATAACAAAATTAGCTAGGAAACAGATACCTTATTTTAGAAGAAAAATTGGAGTTGTTTTTCAAGACTTTAAATTAATTGATAATTTAAATATTTATGAAAATGTGGCTTTTGCACTTAGAGTTATAGAAGCTTCTCCAAGGGATATTAGGAAAAAAGTACCTATGGTCTTAGATTTAGTTGGATTATCAAAAAAACATAATGCATTTCCTCATGAAATTTCAGGTGGAGAGCAACAAAGGGTTTCACTTGCGAGGGCTATAGTAAATAATCCTAGTTTGTTAATAGCAGATGAGCCAACAGGAAACTTGGATCCTGAAACAGCATTAGGAATTATGGATGTTTTAAATGATATAAATAGGGCTGGTACCACAATAGTTATGGCAACACATGCAAAAAATATAGTAGACTCTATGAAAAAAAGAGTAGTAGCTATTGAAAAAGGTATTCTTGCTAGAGATGAGCAGAGAGGAAGATACGGTTATGAAGATTAGTACAGTTAAATATTTTGTTATCGATGCTTTAAAAAGTTTAAAAAGGAATAGAACAGTTAGTGTAGCATCGGTGGCTACAGTGGCAGCTACTTTGTTTATTTTAGGTGTATTTTTATTGATTGTTTTTAATGTTAATGCAGGGGTCAAAGAGCTAGGTTCTACGTTAGAGGTAAAAATTTATCTTAAAGATAATATAACAATATCAGATAAATTAGCTATAGAAAATGCCATAAGCAAAGTTAATGGAGTTTCAGATACTAGGTTTGAAAATAAGGCCGATGCACTATCAAACGTAAAAAAACAATTCGGCAAAAATAGTGAAGCCTTAGTACAAGGATTGGAAAAGGAAAATCCTTTTCCGAGTGCATATATTGTGAAAGTCTCAAAACCTGAAATTGTAAGTAATGTAGTTAAGGTTGCGACAGGACTAAAGGGTATAGATCAGATCAATGATGTTCGAGATCTTGTTGATAAAATTATAAATATAACCAATACTCTTAAAATAATAGGATTTGCATTATTTATAATTTTAATAAGTGTATCTTTGTTCTTAATTGGAAACACTATTAAACTAACGGTATATTCTAGGAAAAAAGAAATAGGTATTATGAAATTTGTTGGAGCTACTGATTGGTTTATAAGATGGCCATTTATTATTGAAGGTATGATGCTGGGAATATCAGGAGCAATTATTTCTACTGGAGTGCTATATTATGCTTATAAATTTGTTTTTCAAAAATATACTAGTGCGATATTAGGTATTTCTCTAATAAACCCTCATATCATATTGAGCAGTACTTTATGGGAATTCATGTTAGGTGGTTTATTTATTGGCGCAATAGGAAGTGCTATATCAATAAGAAAATTCTTGATTGTATAGAAGTGGATTACTTTCCTTTTGAAATGCAATTAAATATATTTATTTTCTTGTTAGTGTTATAAATATATTATAATTACATAAATAATATATAGAGAATTGCAAAGAGGTGTATAAATTGGGCGATGAAAATAAACCTGAAAAATTTAGACTTGTACAAAATGGTAATGGGAATTCTAAAATGAAAAAAAAGAAATGGATTATATGGATTGTAGTTTTGGTTATCGTTACTAATGCCATGACTTTGTTTGTATCAACTCAAATTTCCTTAAGATTTCCAAATGGTAAAGTATTGATTGGAAGAGACACTTATGACCAAGTATTAAAATTTCAAAAACTATTTTTGGTGAGAAATAAGTTATATGAGTATTATGACGGTGTGATTAGTGATGACGTTTTAGTTGAAGGGGCTGTAAAGGGTATGACTGATTCCCTAAAGGATCCTTATACAGTTTTCATGAACAAAAAAGAATTTACGGATTTTAGTTCTCAAACGCAAGGAGCTTACACTGGGCTTGGACTGCAAGTAGGAGTTAAAGATGATAACATAGTTGTAATTGCACCCATTGATGGATCACCAGCTAAAAAAGCGGGATTAACTTCTGGGGATGTTATAGAAAAGGTAAATTCCACAAAAGTAACTGCCAAAGAATTAGAAAAAGCAGTTGCAATGATGAAGGGAACAGCTGGTGAAGCAGTTACCTTAACTATTAATAGAAAAGGAAAAGGAAGCTTTAATGTAAGCATGGAACGTGCTAAGATTGATTTGGTAACAGTTAAAGGTGAAATGTTAGATAACAATGTTGGATATATAGAACTTACAATGTTTGATGAAAATACTTCAAAGAATTTCGCTAAAAAATTAGCAGAATTGCAAGGTAAGGGTATGAAAAGTCTAATAGTAGATGTCAGAGGAAACCCTGGCGGACTTTTAGATCAGGTTGTAGCTTTAACTTCTAACTTTGTACCTAAAGGAAAGAATATTGTATATACAATAGATAAAAATAAGAAAAAGACAGAGTATAAATCTACGGGTGGGATTGCGATAGGTATGCCATTAACTGTATTAACAGATGCAGGAAGTGCTAGTGCTTCAGAAATTTTTGCAGGTGCTATAAGGGACTATAAGGTTGGTACTTTAGTGGGAGAAAAAACCTTTGGCAAAGGTATTGTTCAAAGTATGTTATACACAAGTGCTGAGGGATTTAATGATGGAACTGCGTTAAAAGTAACTATATCAAAATATTATACTCCGAATGGTGAGAATATACAGCATATTGGAATAAAACCAGAAGTTCCTGTTGTATACCCAGTAGCACTTAAAGAGAAAGTATATGATAGAAAAACAGATCCACAGTTTATAAAAGCTTTAGAGCTAGCTAAGAATAAAATTAAGTAATAATATAAGTATATTAAAACAAAAACAAGTATCTACCAAGAAATTTGGTAGATACTTGTTTTTAAGAACATTTAAGTACTAAAGGTGATGTCACCCGCACATTTAGTGTTGATTTACTTATTTACATAGACTGCGTGAGAAATATAACCAGTTTAAGATTAATATGGGAGGAGGATTTTACCCAATGGAGATTGCATTACATACTTTAAGATCAGTTGCTTATGCAATTGCAGACCCTTCAAATGCGTTTATTTTAATAATGATATCATTGATTTTTTATAATAAAAATAAAAAAATCGCAACTATGCAAAAAATGATAATGGGAGAAACGTTAGACTCACCCTTCGAACTAACTATATCACAAATTGTAATAGGAATTTTTGCAGGGGCAATAGCAAGTTTAATATTTACATTTTCGGGATTAGTTTTTGATGAGAATTCAAATATTTATTTATTGTTTATGGTGTCATTATTTTTTATGGCAGTTAAGCCTAGATTTATTTGTTTTTCTTATTCAGGTGCAGCTCTGGGTATAGCCAGCTTAGTGTTTAAGTATGTAGCTAATATATTACATATGCCACAATTAAATTTCATAAACATAGATATTCTGACCTTAATGACTTTGGTTGGGATATTACATATTATTGAGGGAAGTTTAATAATGTTAGATGGGTCAAGAGGGGCTATTCCTGTATTTACTAACAGAGATAATAAAATTATTGGTGGATTTGCTTTAAAAAGATATTGGGCATTACCAATTGCTTTACTTATACTTTTAAGTTCAACTACATCAGATCAAATGGTTGGACAGGGCGTAATGGTGCCACAGTGGTGGCATTTAATAAAAGGAAATATATTGAATCAAATAGGGAAAAATTCGGTTATAGCTTTTATTGCTTTATATGGAGTTATAGGATATAGCAGTATTACATTTACTAAGAGCAAGCGCCGGAAGACCCTTACTTCAGGAGCTTTAACAATAGGTTATGGAGTGCTTTTAACTGCCGTATCGCATTTAGCAGTGCTAGGGGGAGTTTACCAATTATTTGTTTTAATATTTGCTGCAGGGATTCATGAAGGCATGTTAGTACTAGAAAAACATATGGAGTCTAGTTCAAAACCTAAATTCGTTAGTAGTGAAGAGGGAATTATGGTTCTTGCAGTAGCCCCACAATCGCCTGCTTTTCATATGGGAATTGAAAGTGGAGATCTAATAGTTCGGATTAATGACAAAGAAATAGAGGGTGAAGAAGAAATTTTTAGTATAATCAAGGGGAATTTCACTTCTTTATCTTTTAAAATTAAAAAATCATCTGGAATATTAGAAAATATTAGTTATAACAATATGGCTGGCAACAAGAGACTAGGAATAGTAGTTGTACCAAGAGTGGTACCAAAAGATACTACGATAGTAAATGTGAATGACGAAACATTTAAAGATGTGATGGACAAATTAAAAAACAAAGACAAAGATGAGAAATAAAGATGAGTAGTAAATTTTTCTTAGAGACCGCTATAACTAAAAGTATATATTGCTAAAATGCGCTCACTTCGCCAAGTAATTCTAAAATTTATTTTGTTTTTAGCTGCTCAAAAACGCAAACTCGCTTCACTCAAACATGCGCTTTTCTTTACGCACCTGAAAATAAAATAAATTAAGAATTACTAAGGCTTGTTCAAACGCATTCGGCGCAATATATACTTTTGTTAGCATTCTCTAAGAAAAAGATCTAATTTCAATACAAATATATTTAACGTTTCAAAAAAAACCTTTTATGGAGGATGGTAAATGTCTACACAAATAATAATAGTTTTAATTCTTACAGTTATTATTTCTATAATTTCAACGTTAGCTTATTCTGTAAGAATTGTTGGAGTAAGAACGGGAAGAATAGCAGTATCTTTTGCGGTATTCAATATTTTTGCGTTAGTTTCTAGAACTGCTAACAGTATTCAAGCACCATTATTGGCTAAAACAATTGAGGGCACTATAAAAACAGGAGATCCTCAGAGTTTATTAGCTACATTTAGGTGGATACTATTTTCTACAACAATAGCAACAATTATTGGATCGGCATTAATGCCAACATTTATAAAGGTTTTTGGAAAAGCTGTGGAATCGTTTAGTATTAATCGTTCTATACCTAAATTATTATTACATATTTTTTCTAAATCAGGAATAGAGCAGTTTAAGAGTAGCGTTACAAAACCAAAAAAAGAAAATTTGGCACAGTTGAAAAAATTTAAAACTATGCCTAAGAAAATTATTTTACTTAATACTTTAGCGTTTTCAATATCAACTGTTGGCGTTTTGGCATCATTGTACGCAGGGTGTTTGAATCCAGAATTAAGAACTACATGTAGTACATTATCAGCTGTTATAAACGGTAGTGCAACAATAATTATGGTTATATTCATAGACCCATATATATCGATTTTAACAGATGATGTAATAAAAGGAGAATGTAGCCAATTACATTTTGATAGATGTATAATTTTTATTGTTGGCGGATTGATAGTAGGAACTATTTTAGCTCAGTTTTTATTAGTTCCAGCAGCAGAAGCAATATCCTTTATAGCTAAATTAATTTAGAGGTGATAAAGATAAGGAATAATGTTCTCATACGTGCCTTGTAAACGAGCTCGAAACTGTAAATTCCATTAAGAAATTCTAATCTTTTTTCGCTTCTTATTGCAACTCACTTCTGAGAAACTTCATATTTATTATTATCTTTTATTATATTCCACACGATAAATTGAAAGATAGTAATTTTTCAGTCACTAGAATAAATCAAATTCACCGATAGTACTGTTTTGTTAGATTACAATTCCTACATAAAGAAGCGAGAAAATATTATTAAAAGTGAATTCTTAGTATTATTGTCAAGTATGCAAAATAAAGTAAATAATTACTAGAAGAATATTACGTAGAACCCCCTACAGTAGTAGATTATGATGTTATTATAGTAAGTGTGGTTAGGTTTTATTTAAAGGCAAGTAGGAGAAATCTTATTTTGATAGGAGATTATTTAGAAGGTATATTGACATATTAAAAACTTATAGTTAGAATGTTAAGTAGAGAACAAATGTTCAGAAAGAGGAATACAAGGCGGTGATTTTATGCATGAGTTTAAGTTACATTCAAAGTTTAAACCTACTGGAGATCAACCACAGGCAATTGATAGCCTTGTGAGAGGAATTGAAGAGGGGGATAAGTTTCAAACTCTTAAAGGGGTAACTGGTTCAGGTAAGACTTTTACAATGGCTAATATTATTGAGAGAGTTCAAAAACCTACCTTGGTGCTGGCTCATAATAAAATTTTAGCAGCGCAGCTTTGCTCAGAGTTTAGAGATTTTTTCCCGGATAACTGTGTGGAGTATTTTGTGTCTTATTATGATTATTATCAACCTGAGGCCTATGTTGCACAGACGGATACCTTTATTGAAAAAGACTCCTCTGTTAACGATGATATTGATAAATTAAGACATTCGGCAACTTCAGCGTTACTAGAACGTAATGATGTTATTGTGGTAGCTTCAGTTTCATGTATATATGGTCTTGGTAACCCTGAGGAATATAAAAAACTTACAGTGTCCCTTCGGGAAGGCATGGAAAAGGATAGAAATGAAGTAATAAGACATTTAGTTGATATACAGTATGAAAGAAATGATATTAATTTTATTAGAGGAACCTTTAGAGTAAGAGGTGACACTATTGATATATTCCCTGCTTCGTCTTCAAGTGAAGGAATTAGGGTAGAGTTTTTCGGTGATGAGATAGAAAAAATAAGATCATTTGATTCGCTTACAGGAGAAATTCTTGGAACTCGTAAACACGTATCTATTTTTCCAGCTTCTCATTTTGCTACGTCAAAGGAAAAACTAGAGCTTGCAATAACACAAATAGAAGAAGAACTAGAAGATAGATTAAAGGAGCTTAGCGCACAAGATAAACTTTTGGAGGCGCAAAGACTTAAGCAGAGAACAAATTATGATATTGAAATGATGAGAGAGGTTGGTTACTGCACAGGTATAGAAAACTATTCTAGAATTTTAGATGGTAGGCCTGCAGGAACAGCTCCTCAGACATTGATGCACTATTTTCCTAAAGATTACTTAATGTTTATAGATGAGAGTCATGTAACTCTTCCACAGGTTAGAGCTATGTTTGGAGGAGATAAATCAAGGAAGACTAATTTGATTGAATATGGTTTTAGACTTCCGTCAGCATATGATAATAGACCACTAACCTTTCAAGAGTTTGAAGGGAGTATGCATGAAACTGTTTTCGTAAGTGCAACACCTAGTGTTTATGAGGCAGAGCATAGTGAAAATGTAGCTGAGCAAGTAATAAGACCTACAGGGCTATTAGATCCTGAAATAGTTATAAGGCCTGTTAAGGGGCAAATAGATGATTTATATGCTAAGATTCAGGATACAATAAAAAGAGGTTTTAGGGTTTTAGTTACTACCCTAACGAAAAAAATGTCAGAGGATTTGACAAAATATTTCAGAGAAATGGATATGAAGATAACTTATTTGCATTCCGATATTGATACAATGGAAAGAATGAAAATTATTCAAGATCTTAGGCTAGGTACCTTCGATGTGTTAGTAGGTATAAATCTTTTAAGAGAAGGGTTAGATATTCCTGAAGTAGCCCTTGTTGCAATATTGGATGCAGATAAGGAGGGGTTTCTACGTTCTGAAACTTCATTAATTCAAACAATAGGAAGAGCTGCAAGAAATTCAGAGAGTAAGGTAATAATGTATGCAGACAAAATTACAAAGTCTATGAAAAAGGCTATGGATGAAACTACAAGGCGTAGAAAACTTCAGATGGAGTATAATGAGGAACATGGTATTACTCCAACTACTATTCAAAAGGATATTAGGGATGTAATCGGATCTATTACGGTTGCAGAGGATAAAGAGGTGTATGAAACCCTTGAAGCTGCAATGGATGCAAATTATGATGAAACTAAAAAGTTAATGGATAAGTATGAAAATGAGATGAAGCAAGCAGCTAAGGATTTACAGTTTGAAAGAGCTGCGCAGCTTAGAGATATAATTTATAAACTTAAGAAGCAAATTAAGAACATTTAACACAGAGGAGATAACCATGAGGGATAAGATTTTTATAAAAGGCGCAAAGGTTCACAATTTAAAAAATGTTGATTTAGAGATACCGAGAGATAAGTTTGTGGTGTTCACTGGACTTTCGGGGTCTGGTAAATCTTCACTTGCTTTTGATACATTATATGCGGAGGGGCAAAGAAGGTATGTAGAGTCGTTGTCAGCTTATGCAAGGCAGTTTTTAGGTAATATGGATAAGCCAGATGTTGAGTACATTGAGGGGCTATCTCCTGCTATTTCTATAGACCAGAAAACTACTAACAGAAATCCACGTTCTACTGTGGGTACTGTAACTGAAATTTATGATTACTTGAGACTTCTTTATGCTAAAGTGGGGACTCCTCATTGCCCTAAGTGTGGTAAGGAGATTTCTCAGCAGACTGTAGACCAAATGGTTGATAGAATAATGGATATGCCAGTCAAAACTAAGATTTCAATTTTAGCACCAGTGATAAGAGGGAAAAAGGGAGAGCATACAAAGGTAATTGAAAATATTAAAAAAAATGGATTTGTTCGAGCTAGAATAGATGGTAATACTGTAGAACTTATGGAAGAAGATATAAAACTTACAAAGACTAAGAAACATAGCATAGAGATAGTAATAGACAGAATTTCTGTAAAAGAAGAGGTCCGTGGTAGACTTTCAGAATCTTTGGAGAGTGCTTTAAAACTTTCAGAGGGGACCGCCATCGCCAGCATAGCTGATGGAGAAGATATACTTTTTAGCGAACATTTTGCTTGTCCAGATTGTGGTATTAGCCTTGGGGAATTAGCACCAAGGATGTTTTCGTTTAACTCTCCATATGGTAAGTGTGACACTTGTGATGGTCTTGGTACTCTTATGGAAATTGATGAGGATTTGATCATACCAGATAAAAGTAAAAGTATTAAGGGAGGCGCTGTTCTGTCTTTTGGCGAAGGCAGCCTTAAGGAAGATTCCTGGACTTTTTCGGTTCTCAGGGCTTTGAGCCAAAAATATAAATTTAGTTTAGATACACCTATAGAAGACTATGATCCGGAGATTCTTAAAATTCTATTATACGGGACTAATGGAGAGAAAGTTAAGGTAGAGTATGTTAAGGAATATAGATCAGGTACTTTTAATCATTCGTATGAAGGTATTATTAATAACTTGAAGAGAAGATATTTTGAAACCTCCTCGGATTATATAAAAAGAGATGTTGAACAATATATGGGGGATAATGCATGTCCAAAGTGCAAAGGCGCAAGGTTAAGCCCGGAAGCACTAGCTGTAACAGTTGGGGGCAAGAATATAAGTGATTTTTGTCAATTGTCAATTATAGATGAAGCGACATTTTTAAAGGATATAAAACTATCAGAGAAAAATAAGATTATATCTAATCAAATTTTTAAGGAAATAAATGATAGACTTAATTTTTTGAAGGATGTGGGGCTTGATTATTTAAATTTAGCTAGATCAGCAGGTACCTTATCTGGTGGTGAAGCGCAGAGAATAAGGTTAGCTACTCAAATAGGTTCAAGTTTAATGGGGGTTTTATACATTCTAGATGAACCTAGTATTGGTCTTCATCAAAGAGATAATGATAAACTTATAAAGACATTAAAGCATTTAAGAGACTTAGGTAACACCTTGATAGTTGTAGAACATGATGAGGATACTATGAAGGCAGCAGATTATATTGTAGATGTTGGGCCAGCAGCTGGAGAACATGGTGGAGAAATTGTGGTTGCAGGAACAATTGAAGATGTGAAAAACTGTGAAAGATCAATTACTGGTCAATATTTAAGTGGTAAAAAGAAAATCGATGTTCCAGAGAAAACTAGAGTATCTAATGGAAATAGTATAAAAATACTCAATGCAAGGCAAAATAACCTTAAGAATGTTAGCGTGGAATTTCCACTAGGTATATTTACTGCAGTTACTGGCGTTTCAGGTTCTGGAAAAAGTACTTTAGTAAATGAAATTCTATTTAAAGGTCTTAATAAGAAGGTAAATAAGTCTAAAAAAAATGCAGGGCTTCATAAAGATATTTTGGGAGCAGAGAACATTGACAAAATTATAAATATTGATCAGGGACCTATAGGGCGTACTCCAAGATCTAATCCAGCTACATATACAGGTGTATTTGATATAATCCGAGATGTCTTTTCCATGAGCTCAGAAGCGAAAATTAGAGGTTATAAACCAGGTAGATTTAGCTTTAATGTAAAGGGTGGAAGATGCGAGGCTTGCAAAGGGGATGGAATAATTAAAATAGAAATGCAATTTTTATCTGATGTGTATGTCCCTTGTGAGGTTTGCAAAGGAAAAAGATATAATAGAGAAACTCTAGAGGTTAAATACAAAGGCAAAAATATTGATGAAATTTTAAATATGACCGTGGAGCAAGCTGTAAAGTTTTTTGAGAATATTCCTAGAATTTTTAGTAAACTTAAAACACTAATGGATGTAGGCCTTGGTTATGTAAGGCTAGGTCAGCCTTCAACACAATTATCTGGTGGTGAGGCTCAAAGAATTAAACTTGCATCAGAACTATCCAAGAGAAGTACTGGTAAGACGTTTTACATTTTGGATGAGCCAACTACAGGACTTCATATTGATGATGTTAGTAAACTTATTAAAATACTCCAAAGACTTGTGGATTCAGGCAATACCGTAGTTGTAATTGAGCATAATTTAGATGTTATAAAATGCGCGGATTATGTTATAGATTTAGGCCCTGAAGGTGGAGATATGGGGGGTACTATTTTGTGCACAGGAACACCGAAAGAAATATCTATGAATGAAAATTCATATACAGGACAATATCTTAAAAAAATGTTATAATTCTTATAAGGCTAGCATATTAATTTAATGCTAGTCTTTGATTATTTTTTAAAGAGGAGAAAGTGAATTATGGCTAATATAAGCGAGATTTTCAAATTTGCAATTATAGCGATTATATGGATTATAATAATAGTTGCTTTGAGAATAATGTATAAGGATCTAAAAGGTGGTGCGAAGAAAAAACCAGTAATTAAAAAAACTATGGGTCTTGAAGTTATAGAAAGAGGGGAAAATTTTAATTTAAGAATTGGGGCGGTAATTCCTCTAAATGGTGAACTCACTATAGGTAGAAAGGCAGATAACCTTCTAATCTTGGGTGATAAGTATGTATCTTCTCAGCATGCAAGAATATATCTTAAAAATACAGATTATGTTCTGCAGGATTTGAGAAGCACTAATGGTACACTTAAGAACAAGAGAAAGGTTACGGATAAGGTAGCTATTAAGAAAGGTGACGAAATTCAAATAGGAACATCAATTTTTAAGGTTATAGGATAAATAAAGATTTTGAATGAGGTGATAACATGGAAAGTATAAAGGAAGAACGGAAACTTCTGAAGTATACTTGTCTTTTATGTATAGTTTTATTTTTTAATATGTTTTTTATTGGTAAAGATGGGTTTGACAAGGGCGCAATAATAATGGGTGTAATAATTTGTTTGATTTTTATATATTCTCATTTTGTAATAAGTAGATTTTTCCCGGATGGTGATAAATATATTCTACTGTTTTCAAATGTTTTAGCGGTTATAGGTATGGGGATTTTATACAGGTTAGACCCTGCTGTCGCGCTTAAACAACTTATATATTATTCTGCAGGCATTGCTGTATTCATTTTAGTTGTAGTGCTTTTCCCGAGTTTAACTAAATTTTCTAAATATAAATATTTTTATATGATATGTACTCTTATACTTATGTCTATGGGAAGTATATTTGCGAACCCGACTTATGGAGCTAAAAACTGGGTAAGTATTGCCGGAATGAGTTTTCAACCAACAGAATTTGCTAAATTATCACTAGTGGCATATTTAGCAGCATCACTACAGCATTATGGGGAAAATGTTAATGGAAAGTCAGAACTTATAAAATTCAAAGCCTTACTTGAACCTGGAATTGTGGTTATGGTATCACTTGGGTTCATGGTTATTCAAAAGGATTTGGGATCTGCACTTCTATTTTTTGCTATTGCAGTGACTATGTTATATATTGCTACTTCAAATTTTAAATACGTTCTAATATGTTTAGGACTTTTTATTGTGGGTGCATTTATAAGTTATCAACTTTTTGATCATGTGCGTTTAAGGTTTATGATTTGGGGTAATCCATGGAAATACGCTACTGATCAAGGGATGCAGGTAGTACAATCTTTAATTTCTATAGCCTCAGGTGGTCTTTTTGGAACAGGCCTTGGGCTTGGATATCCCAAAATGGTTCCTGTAAATACTACAGATTTTATTTTTTCCGCTATTTGTGAGGAAATGGGACTTTTAACTGGTTTTGCTATACTTATTTTGTATTTCCTCTTATTTTATAGATGTATGAGGGTCCCTGTTTATGGCAAGGATAACTTTACAAGATTACTGGCAGTAGGTTACAGTACAATGATAGCTGCTCAAGTTTTAGTTATAGTAGGTGGCGTGGTTGGAGCTATTCCACTAACTGGCATAACATTACCGCTTGTTAGTGCTGGTGGAAGTTCTATGATAATAACTTTCTTTTCGTTAGGTATACTTCAAAAAATTTCGGAGGATGGTCAAAGTTATGAATGATTTTGTTATTAATATAAAAAAGGTCATGTTGGTGTTTTTAATATTTTTTATTGCTTTAATTTTCTACATTACTTATTCATTTATGTTTACAAGTGAAAAAACTGTAGCGAGTACATATAATAGGAGACTGTGGGCTGAGAGAAATAAAGTATTAAGAGGAACAATTTACGATAAAGATATGGTGGCGCTTACAAAAAGTACGAAAACAAGTGAAACATCTCAAAAAGTACAATATTTGCAAGGCACAGTTTTTGCCCATGCTGTAGGGTATATGGATCCTGTATATAATCTTGTTGGTCTTGAAAAAAAATATGATGCCCAGCTCATGAATTCTGAGGAATCGGTAATTTCAAAGTTTGCTTTCTTTAGCAAAGACACTGAGCAAAAGGCTGGAAATGGAATAAGAACTACTCTCGATTCAAAACTTCAAAAAAAAGCTTATGACCTTTTAAATGCTACGAAGTTTAATGGTGCTGTAGTGGCAATAAATCCTAAAACGGGGGAAGTTTTAGCTATGGTATCTAAACCATCTTATGATCCCAATAAATTAGATGCTAATTGGAAAAGTCTAACAGCAAATAAAGATGCTCCACTCCTTAATAGAGCAGTATCTGGGCTATATCCACCGGGATCAGTTTTTAAAACTATTACAGCGGTGAGTGCTTTAGAAAATATCCCCAATGTTATTAATAAGGGGTATCAGGATAATGGGAAATTAGTTGTAAATGGAACACAACTTTTGCAAAATTATAATGGTGAGGTTTTAGGGAATTTAGATTTTAAATCCGCTTATATGCACTCTAGTAATGCGTTTTTTGGGTCAGTGGGAATTGATTTAGGTAATAAAGCACTAAAGACAACCGCAGAAAAGTTTTACTTTAATAAAAATATTCCATCTGTTGGGTTAACAATTGACGATAGCAGATTTCCAAGTTATAAAAGTAATGAAAAGGGAAATATTGCTCAAAGTTCTATAGGTCAGGCTGGGGTTTTAGTTACTCCTATGGAAATGGCATTAGTTGTAAGTAGTGTTGCTAATGATGGAGTTATGATGCAGCCAATGCTTGTTAAAGAGATATTAAGTAGCAAAGGTAAATCTATAGAAATATTACAGCCTAAGCAATTAGGGCAAGTGATGTCAAAGGAAAATGCAAATACAATGAAAGATTTAATGAGAGCAGTGGTGACTGGAGGTACAGGCACTGGTGCAGCTGTTTCTGGAATTGATGTTGCCGGGAAGACAGGTACTGCAGACCATAATAATAACCAAGGAGCACCGCATTCCTGGTTTACTTCATTTGCACCTTATGATAATCCTAAAATTGCAATAGCGGTAATTGTAGAAGAGGGTGGTCAAGGTGGTGGAATTGCTGCCGATATAACTAGGCAACTTATTGAAACCTATTTAAAATAAAGCATTAATAACTTTAAAGTCAGATATTAAAATAATATCTGGCTTTATTATTAGGAATATAATAAAAAAGATGGTAAATGTAGCAATTTGTAATATATTGCCCAGGAAATTTAACTGTATTGGTATAATTGTGACTATATATGGTTATTTGAAAATAATATATGGTTATTTGAAAATAATATATGAATTTAATGGGGGTGATTAAGAATGTTTGATTTTGACTTTCAACTAAAAATTCTTCCGGATGCACCAGGAGTATATCTTATGAGAAATCATCTTGGTGAGATCATATATGTAGGGAAGGCTAAGATATTAAAAAATAGAGTAAGACAATATTTTCAAAATTCAAAAAATCATTCTGAAAAAGTGAAGGTTATGGTTAAAAACATAGCTGAGTTTGAATATATAGTAACGGATTCAGAAATGGAGGCTTTAATACTCGAATGTAATCTTATTAAAAAATATAGTCCGAGATACAATATTTTGCTTAAGGACGATAAACACTACCCATTTATAAAGGTAACTATAAACGAGGAATTCCCAAGGATTTTTGTAACTAGAAATATTATAAATGATGGAGGAAAATATTTTGGACCGTATACTGATTTAGCAGCTGTATATAGTACTATGGAACTTATAAAACAAATATTTCCACTTAGGACTTGCAGGAGAACTATCAAAGAAGGCCAGCATGCTAGCAGGCCTTGTTTGAATTATCATATTGGGTTATGCAAAGCCCCTTGCGTTGGGTATATTAACATAGAAGATTATGGGAAGATTATAAAGGGCGCTATTGATTTATTAAATGGAAAAGATAAAATTATAAAGGATAATTTAAAGCAAAAAATGGGGAATGCATCGGAAAATTTAGAATTTGAAAAAGCAGGGATGTTTCGCGATAAAATAATTGCCATAGATAAAATAAATGAAAAGCAAAAGATTGTAATAGGAAATTGTGAAAATGAAGATTTTATTAATGTATATGTTGATGAAAAAGATGTTTGTTTTCAGATATTTTTTCTTCGGGATGGTAAGATAGTTGGACGCGAGCATTTTATTTTAAATGACGAAGTATCTGATCTTGGTTATGAACTTATAGAAGGATTTATAAAGAGATTTTACAGTGCTGCATCTTTTATTCCTAAAATGATTTATGTTCCTTTTATAAATGAGGTTGAGATTTTGGAGCAGTGGCTTAGCTCTAAAAAGGATTCTAAGGTAGTAATTAAGGTTCCTCAAAAGGGAGAAAAGAAAAAGACTTTAGAGATGGTGGAAAACAATGCTAAGATAACACTTGAGCAATTTAAATTAAAGGATAAACAAGATAAGGAAATCCACAAAATTGCACTTTCCGAGATTGTGGAATTATTGAATCTTGATGAAATACCTCAGAGAATTGAATCATATGATATTTCAAATATAATGGGCGTGGATTCTGTAGGTAGTATGGTGGTTTTTGAGGATGGAAAACCTAAAAGCAGTGATTATAGAAGGTTCAAAATAAAGACTGTAATAGGAACAAATGATTATGATAGTATGCGTGAAATTCTAGAGCGAAGATTTATTCATGGACTAGAAGAAGTTGAAAAAATTAAAGAAAGACATTTGGAATTAAGTAAAGGTAAGTTTTGCATATTTCCTGATTTAATTCTCATGGATGGTGGGAAAGGACAGGTAAATGTGGCACTTGAGGTTTTAAATAGCCTTAATATTGATATACCTGTATGCGGAATGGTTAAGGATGACAAGCACAAAACTAGAGGTTTAATATATAATAATATAGAGTATAGCATGAGAAGTAATTCTCAAAGTAATCACTTGATTACTAGAATACAGGATGAGGTGCATAGATTTGCTATCACTTATCATAGAACTTTAAGAGATAAGAGAACCTTATATTCTATACTAGATAACATACCTAACATAGGAGAAAAGAGAAGACGAGAGCTACTAAAAAAATTTGGCAGTATTGATAATATAAAAAGTGCAAGTAACAATGAACTAATGGAAACCCCCTCCATGGATAGTAAGGCAGCTCATTGTGTTGTAGAATATTTTAAAAATAGCAAGTAGTTATGCAAAGCACTTGAATTAATGGTGAATTTAAACTGTTGAAATATCTTAAGAATAAGGTTAAAATAAAGGAACTATATGATTCCATAATACAAATTATATAATTTATGTTATGGAATCATATAAATAAATTAATATTTTCAAGGAGTAGAATATGATGTTATATGAGGAATTAATTAAACAAATAAATAAAGTAACAAAAAAAGTAAATATAAATATAGATGAACCTATGAAAAAACATACTTCTTTTAAAGTAGGGGGACCAGCGGATATTTTGGTAACTCCAGAAGATGCGATTGAGGTTCAAGATATAATAAAAATATGTAAAGAAAATAAAGTGGATTATTATTTAATAGGCAATGGTTCTAATTTACTAATACGTGACGGTGGAATTCGCGGCGTTGTTATTAAACTATGTAAGCTTAACAAAATTGAGGTAGAAGGAAATAAAATAATTGCTCAAAGTGGAGCTAGTTTATATGACGTTACAATGGCAGCACTAGGGAAAGGACTTAAAGGTATTGAGTTTGCTAGTGGGATTCCAGGAAGTATTGGTGGTGCTGCAGCTATGAATGCAGGAGCCTATGATGGGGAAATGTCTATGGTTTTAGGGTCTGTATTAGCTATTGATAACAACGGTGAATTAATAACTTTAACTAAAGATGAAATGGAGCTATCTTATAGGAGCAGTGCAGTTCTAAAATATGGATATGCAGTAATAAGTGTTACTCTAGATCTCAAGGCCGGAGATATGGAAGTTATAAAAGCAAGGATGGATGTCCTTGCAAAAAAAAGAAGTGATAAACAACCTCTAGAATATCCATCAGCGGGGAGTACATTTAAAAGGCCAGAGGGGCATTATGCTAGTGTTCTTATACAAGATTGTGATTTAAAAGGCACTTCCGTTGGGGATGCTGAGGTGTCTGTTAAACATTCTGGTTTTATTATAAATAAAAAAGATGCCACTGCAAAAGACATTTTGGATTTAATTAAGCTTGTGCAAAATGTAGTGAACGAAAAATTTGGGGTACAACTTAGCACTGAAGTTAAAATTTTGGGAGAAGAAATTTTACAAACAAAATAGATTTTAGAATGCACAGCAAGTTAATTTAACTGTGCATTTTTTTGTATTTACACCTCTATAATTACCACTATGATGTGTTATAATAAAAGTGAAACTGTATTAATATAATGATGTATTTGAATCTTTAAAGTGAATTGATTATTAATATCGACATATTTGTAGTGATATTTAACATATTTATAAAAAGTGGAATTTTTATGGTTTGTAGAAGGGGATGTTTTAATGAGATTTGTAATATTAACAGGGCTGTCAGGCGCTGGTAAAACACAAGCTGTACGGAATCTCGAGGATTTAGGTTTTTTTTGTGTGGATAATTTACCGCCTTCATTGATTCCTAAATTTGCGGAGGCATGTTATAAAACTAATGGGAACATAGAAAGAATTGCTTTAGTTATAGACATTAGAGGGGGAAAGTTTTTTGATGATTTATTTGAAAGCTTAACCTATCTAAAAGAAGAAGGATATAAGTATGAAATTCTATTTTTAGAAGCATCAGATAAAACGCTTATTAAAAGATATAAAGAGTCGAGACGTAAGCATCCGCTAGCGCCGGAAGGGCGAGTCTTAAATGGAATTGCCACTGAAAGACGCAAACTTAAAGATGTACGTGAGCGTGCTGACAATATAATTAATACTTCTAGACTTTCTGCAAGAGAGCTTACCACAGAAATAAATAATATTTATGGTGAAGAAGGTCAGATAGAAACTAAACTTATTATAACTGTGCTTTCTTTCGGATTCAAATATGGAATACCTATGGATTCAGATTTGGTATTTGATGTTAGGTTTTTGCCTAATCCATATTATATTCCAGAACTTAAGCAGTATTCAGGTAATGATAAACCAGTTCGCGATTATGTGTTAGATTTTGAAGGCACTAAAGTATTTATAGAAAAACTTCAAGATATGTTAGTGTTTCTCATTCCCAATTATAAGGCAGAGGGGAAAAGACAACTTATAGTCTCTATTGGTTGCACAGGTGGAAGGCACAGGTCTGTAGCAATAGCTAATAGGATTTATGAAATACTGGAGCATAATGGTTATAGCGTAAATATTGATCATAGGGACATAAATGAGGATGTTAATAGAGGCGGCGGCAAGCTATGATACCCACTTATTTTCTTGCACCTGGAATTAATATAAAAAGGTGGATTCTACTAGGTATTGTAGGTGTTTTTATTTTAGCTTTTGGGGTTGTTGAAGTTATAAACAGAAAATATTTTTCACTGGGAAGTATAGGTATTTCAATTCTGATAATAGGGTTTGGAGCTTTGCTTGTATATATAGCTATAATTCAAATTATTAAATTTTTCATAATATTAATAAATACTGGAAATTTAGATGTAGCTATTAATTCGAAAAAAATGGGCGATTTAATCTATGAAAAGAGAGTACTTATAAGAGGACCTAAAATTGTAGTAATTGGTGGAGGCACTGGTTTATCAACTATGCTTAGGGGATTAAAAAAATATACGAATAATATAACTGCAATAGTTACAGTAGCAGATGATGGCGGAGGTTCAGGTGTTTTAAGAGATGATTTAGGCATTCTTCCCCCAGGGGATATTAGAAATTGTATTTTAGCATTAGCAGATACAGAGCCACTAATGGAGGAATTATTGCAGTATAGATTTAAAGATGGAAGATTAAAGGACCAAAGCTTTGGTAATTTGTTTTTAGCAGCAATGGATGGAATTTCAAATAATTTCGAAGAAGCTGTTCAGAAAATGAGCTCAGTACTTGCAGTAACAGGGCGGGTTATTCCAGTTACTTTAGATAATATGACGTTAAAGGCAAAGCTTAAAAATGGAATAATAATTGATGGGGAATCAAACATACCGAAAGGTGTGATAGACAATAACAGTGCTATTGATGAGGTGTTTATAGAACCTAAAGATGCAATAGCAATTAAGGAAGCATTAGTTGCTATAAACGAGGCTGATGCAGTGATACTCGGACCTGGGAGCCTTTATACTAGTATTATTCCAAATTTATTAGTAAGAGAAATAAGAAATGCATTAGATGTAACAAAAGCAATAAGAATATATGTGTCAAATATCATGACTCAGCCAGGAGAAAGTGATAACTATGGTGTTAAAGATCATATAATGGCTATTAATAAACATGCTAAATGTAAGATTGTTGATTACGCTGTAGTAAATGTAGGAAAAATAAGCAGTGAAGTTCAGCAAAAATATCTTAATGATAATTCCAATATGGTTAATATAAATGAAGAGGAAGTTACAAAGCTTGGTATAGGTGTAATTAAGAGTGATTTTGTTAAAACTGAAAAGGGCTATGTACGACATGATGAAGATAAGCTTGCAACTATTTTAGTAGAAACTATTATGGAGAAAAAGTTAATCAATGATAAACAGAAAATGGTAGAGTACTTTTATTTATCACAGAGGCTGAAGGAAAACAAAAATAGATAACAAACTAATATTTATTTTAATCTTCCTTTTGAAAATAAACGTTATAAGGAGTAGAATGATGTCATTTTCGTCTAAGGTTAAAAATGAAATTTGTAGATTTACAGATATGAGTAAAAAGGAAGCCATGGCTGAATTGGCTGCTATAATGAAGGTTAGTGGGACTATTGGACTTGCTTCAAATAAACAGATAAGTTTTCAAATAACCACTGAAAATCCTGCTATAGCAAGACTTATCTTTAAATTATTGAAGGAACACTTTATGATACACGCTAGATTACTAGTTAAGAGAAGCAATTCTCTTAAGAAAAAAAATGTTTATGTGGTTATAATTACAGAAGAAATGGGTGTTAAAGATTTATTAAAACAAGTGGCAGTCCTCGAGGATGAGAATTTTTTTTCAATAGATTATACTATACCTAGTAGGCTAATTGATGCTGAAGAATGTAAACGTAAATATATTAGAGGTGCATTTTTAGGTGGTGGAAGTATTAGTAATCCGGAAAAAAATTACCATGTAGAGTTTGTTACACATGATAGTGAATACGCAGAGGAACTAAGCAAACTAATAAATAGCTATGGACTATTATCAAAAATAATACAAAGAAAAAATAGTTTTGTGATTTATATTAAAGAAGGTGAGCAAATTGTTGACCTACTTAATATAATTGGAGCGCATAACTCATTATTATTTTTGGAAAATGTAAGAATAATGAAGGAAATGAGAAACAATGTAAATAGGCTTGTGAACTGCGAAACTGCAAATCTTAGTAAAACAGTAAATGCGTCAGTAAGGCAAGTAGAAAGTATTAAATTAATACAAATGGAAATTGGTTTTCAAAGACTTCCTAAAAATTTAAGGGAGATCGCCGAGCTTAGACTAGAGTACCCAGATGAATCTTTGAAGGAACTTGGTGCAATACTTGAACCCCCAGTGGGCAAATCTGGGATTAACCATAGACTAAGAAGAATAGAAAAAATTGCTGAAGAATTAAGGAAAGAAGGAAGGTAAAATACCTAATGGCAAAGCATGAAGAGATAATAAATTATATCCTTTCTTTGCAGATTGGAACAAAAATCTCAGTAAGGGGCATCAGCTCCATATTAGGAATTAGCGATGGTACATCATATAGAGCTATAAAAGAAGCTGAAAACATGGGCATTGTTAATACCGTGCCTAGAGTAGGAACAATAAGGGTGGAAAAGGTAAACAAAAAAAACATTGAAACACTTACTTATGCTGAAATCATAAACATCCTTGATGCTACAATTTTAGGTGGAAAAGAAGGCATAAATAGAAGTTTAAATAAATTTATTATAGGAGCAATGGATATTGAAACAATAGGTAGATATATAAGTCCAGGTTACTTACTTATTGTTGGAAACCGTGAAGATGCGCAAAGACTTGCCCTTGAAAGTGAGACTGCGGTATTAATTACTGGAGGGTTTGGTTGCAGTAAAGAAATAAAAAGATTGGCAGATGAGAAAGGTATCCCTGTATTATCATCTTCTTATGATAGCTTTACAGTAGCAAGTATGATAAATAAAGCTCTTGATGAGAGTATGGTTAAAAAAGAAATTATTTTAGTTGAGGATGTTATGGATTCTAATACTACGTGTCTTATGGGAAGCGACACTGTTGCTACGTGGAGAAAACTAATGGCAGAAACTAATCATGAGAGATACCCGGTACTCGATGAGCATATGAAGGTTATTGGCATAGTTACATTAAGAGATCTACAGGGACATAATGACGACAATGAACCAATACATAAAATTATGAAAAAGAATCCTATAAGCGTAACACCTAAAACAACTATAGCTTACGCTGCTCATATTATGGGTTGGGATGGAATAAAGATTTGTCCTGTGATTGATAAGAAGAAGTTAGTAGGAGTTTTAACTATAGAACATGTTATAAAAGCAATGGAGTTTGCTTTAAGGCAGCCTCAAGTTTCAAAAACAATTGAGGATCTTATTTTAATGAATTTTATATGTGAAAATGAGGGTGATAGTTTGCATTTTAATGGTCAGGTTATTCCTCAAATGTTAGACCCTTTTGGTACAGCTTCTTGGAGTTCACTTAATATGTTATTATCAACTATGGGAATAATTGCGTTAAGACAAAATGATAATATTAATATTTCAGTAGATAGTATTATGACGTATTTTATGAAACCTGTACAAATGGGTAGTAATATAGATATATATGCACAAATTGTGGATAAGGGTAGAAGTTTTTCTAAGGTAGAAATAAATATGTATAACAAGAATAAACAACCTATTGCAAAAGCTATGATTTCAGCAAAAATATTTGGTAAATAATATCTTTTTAAATAATATAAATTTAGTATTAGGAGGTTAAGTAATGTTTACACACATAGTGTTTTTCAAGTTTAAGAATAAGGAACAAGTGAGTGAGGCTAAAAATATTTTACTTAATATGGAGGGCAAAATACCACAACTTAAAGGGCTTGAGGTAGGAGTGGACATTATGCATTCGCAGAGGTCATATGATTTGGCTCTTATTACGAAGTTTGATACTTTAGAGGATTTAAATACATATGCAGTAAGTGAGTATCATGTAAATGAAGTATTAAAATATTTAAAACCTATGCTAGAGTCGTCTATTACCGTTGATTATTGTAGTTAAAAATTAAAACTTCAGGAGTATGAATTAATTATATGGTTTTGATGGGAGGTGAAAAAGTGATTAAGGAACTAGAGAAAAAAGAGAAAGAGGACTTAGGAAGTTTTGTTCATCTTCATGTACATACAGAGTATAGCTTGCTTGATGGTTCGGGAAAGATTAAAGAGCTTATAGCTAAAACCAAAGAGCTAGGAATGAAGAGCATAGCTATAACAGACCATGGAGTAATGTATGGGTGCGTGGAATTTTATAAACAAGCAAAAGAGCAGGGCATTAAACCTATTATTGGTTGTGAAATATATGTGGCAGCTAAATCTATGAATATAAAACAAGCAGATAGGGAAAATGCGACTCATCATTTAGTACTTTTGGTTAAGAATACATTGGGATATGAAAATTTGATGAAAATAGTTTCGGAAGCTTCAATTAAGGGCTTTTATTATAAACCAAGGGTTGATTATGAATTCTTGTCAAAGCATAGCGAAGGGATAATTGCGAGTAGTGCATGTCTTGGTGGTGAGATTCAAAGTCTTTTATTACAAAACAATTATGAGAAAGCAAAGGTTATAGCTTTAAAATATAGGGATATATTTAAAGACGGTTTCTATTTAGAATTACAATATCATGGTATGCAAGACCAGTTTAAGGTAAATGAACTTTTAGTTAAGTTGTCAAAAGATACTGAAATTCCACTAATTTGTACTAACGATACTCACTATATAAATCAAGAAGATTCTAAGGCTCATGATGTGCTTTTATGCATTCAAACAGCTAAAACTGTTGATGAAGAAAATAGAATGAGATACCCCTCAGATCAATTTTATTTAAAGTCTCCTGAGGAAATGAAAAAGACTTTTTCTTATGTTCCAGAGGCTTTAAGTAATACAGTCAAAATTGCAGAGGAATGCAACTTTGACTATGAATTTCATGTATCAAAGCTCCCCAAATTTCCATTGCCCACTGGGGTAGACCCGTATGAATTCCTTAGAGAAAACTGCTATAAGGGTATGGCGCCTCGGTATAAGGTGTTTAATGATGTAATTGGTAGGGATTTTTCTATAGAAAATATAAATGAGATAGCTCATGAGAATTCAGAGGCTAAGATATATGTGGATAGGCTTGAATATGAACTTAACATAATAAAACAAATGGGGTATATAGATTACTTTCTTATTGTATGGGATTTTATAAAGTTTGCAGTAGAACATGAAATTCCAACTGGTCCTGGTAGGGGTTCTGCAGCAGGTTCAATAGTTGCTTATACCTTAGATATAACAAAGATAGATCCTATTAAATATAATTTAATTTTTGAAAGATTTTTGAATCCTGAGAGGGTATCAATGCCGGATATTGATTCGGATTTTTGTTACGAGGGACGCCAACTTGTAATTGACTACGTAGTGGAAAAGTATGGATCTGATAATGTATCGCAAATCATAACATTTGGAACAATGGCTCCTAGAGCTTGTATAAGAGATGTAGGAAGAGCTATGAATTATTCTTATGCAGAAGTAGATAGAATCGCTAAAATGATACCATCTGTGCTTAATATAACTATAGATAAGGCTCTTGAAATGAATTCAGAACTTAACGTTTTATATGAAGATGATATTCGGGTGGAAGCTCTTATAAATATAGCAAAAGCATTAGAAGGACTTCCAAGACATAGTTCCACTCACGCAGCAGGTGTTGTTATAGCGTCAAAACCTCTAGTAAGTTATGTTCCTCTTCAGAAAAATGATGAAATGATAGTAACGCAATTTCCTATGGGTACACTGGAAGAACTTGGCCTTTTAAAAATGGATTTTCTTGGGCTTAGAACACTTACGGTTATGAGAGATTGTGTAGATTTTGTAAAAGCCAATAGAAATGTGTCTATAGATTTAGATAATTTAGATATTGAAGACCATAAAGTATATAAGATGATTGGAGAAGGAAAGACTGTAGGGATATTTCAACTTGAGTCTGCAGGAATGACTAGCTTTATGAAGGAATTAAAGCCTGATAATTTAGAGGACATTATTGCCGGTATAAGTTTGTATAGGCCGGGTCCAATGGCTGAAATTCCACGTTATATAAGAAATAAGAATAGCATGGATAAGGTGGAATACGAAACTCCGCAATTAGAGGAAATCCTTGGTGTAACCTATGGCGTAATGGTATATCAAGAGCAAGTTATGGAAATCGTAAGGAAACTTGCTGGATATTCCATGGGTAGATCAGACCTCGTACGGCGTGCTATGTCTAAAAAGAAACACAAGGTTATGGAAGAAGAAAGATATAACTTCATACATGGAATAGTGGACGCAAATGGAAAAATAGAAGTTGAGGGATGCCTTAGACATGGAATTACGGAGAAGGCAGCAAACCGTATATTTGATCAAATGATGGATTTTGCGTCTTATGCTTTTAATAAATCTCATGCAGCTGCATATGCTGTTGTAGGGTACGAAACTGCATATTTAATGTGCTATTATCCTACAGAATTTATAGCTGCTATGCTCAACAGTGTAAAGGGCAATAGTGAGAAAATAGCTTTTTATACCCGGTATGCTGTTCAAATTAATATTGGAGTGTTACCACCTAGTATAAATGAAAGTTTTGCGGAGTTTACTGTAAAAGGGGATACTATAAGATTTGGTCTTACAGCTTTAAAAAATGTAGGGGCAAATGTAATAGAGAGCATTGTACGTAATCGAGAAGAAAAAGGCAATTTTACTGGTTTCATGGACTTTTGCAATAAAATAGATACATCATGTGTAAGCAAAAGAGCAGTAGAAAGTCTTATTAAGGCAGGGGCTTTTGATGACTTTAAAATTCATAGATCCCAACTACTAGCAATTTATGAGAAGGTATTAGATGGAGTAAATAATGATAGGAAGAGAAATATTTCAGGACAAATAAATTTATTTTTAGATTTTGACAATGATTATAATAATTTTGAAATAGAGTATCCGAGTATTAAAGAATTTAAAAAGAAACATCTTTTAGCTATGGAAAAAGAAATGACAGGAATATATTTATCTGGGCATCCTCTAGACGAATATGAAGAGACACTTAAAATACAAACTAATACAAGAATATCCGATATTGTGGTGGATGAAAGCCTTGAAGAAGGCAATGAAATGCTGAGTGAAAGCTTTAAACTTCAAGATGGTGATAAAGTTATTATCGGAGGCATAATATCATCTGTGAGTAGAAAAGTTACAAAAAATAATGATATGATGGCTTTTATTAATCTAGAAGACTTATACGCAAGCGTTGAAGTAATAGTTTTTCCAAAGACTTTTGAAAAATATAAGCCTTTAATAGAAGAGGATGAAATAGTAATAATAAAAGGTAGAGTTAGTATTAGGGAAGAAGAACAACCAAAGATATTATGTGAAGATATTAAACCACTTTTAAAAATTAACAGTGAAAAAATTTATATATTAGTAGAAAATGATAATATGATTAAGGAAACATTAAAAAAATTAAAACAAAATTTAGATATATACAGAGGAAACACCCCTGTATATATTTGTACAAAAGAGCCAAGAAAAATGTACGCTGTAGATAAAGGGTCATGGCTCAGTGAAGAAACAGATGTTATGGAAGTTTTAAGAAAAATGTTTGGTGAAACAAATATAAAAATACAATGAGGTTTTTAGGTTATAATAAAAAGAGTAGATACCATAGGTAAAGATAGTTGCCATAGGTTACAATAATGGAATATACATTTTTTACCTGGGTATTATTCTATAAAAGGTTTACAAGACCTTAATATTAATAAATTTATTAAAAAAATATTATTTATTTATATAATGTGTTGAATGTTTCAAGGATTTTGTATAATATTAGAGTATAGAGGTGTTTTAGACAGTATATTTATTAAACATGGATTTATTATGACCATAGTGGGACAAACTTGTCCCACTATGGTACAAGTAGATCACAACTAATAATTGTAGTATTCCAAAGATAACTATAAGGAGGAATGTTTATGAAAACAATTGCGGTATTAACAAGTGGTGGAGACGCACCAGGAATGAATGCAGCCATTAGATCTGTAGTTAGAATGGCTATATATAAAGGCATAAGAGTTATGGGAATAAAAAGAGGATATAGTGGACTTATAAGCGGTGAGATTTTTGATATGGATAGACACTCTGTTTCTGATATAATTCATAGAGGTGGAACTATACTTAGAACTTCCCGTTGTGAAGAATTTAAAACTGAAGCTGGAAGAAAAAAGGCAGTTAATGTACTAAGAGTATTTGGAATTGATGGGTTGGTAGTAATTGGAGGAGATGGTTCTTTCAAAGGAGCACAACTTTTATCAGAAATGGGTATTGCAACTGTTGGTATACCTGGAACTATAGATAATGATCTGCCTTATAGTGAATATTCTATAGGGTTTGATACAGCACTTAATACAGTGCTTGATGCTATAAATAAAATAAGAGATACTTCAAGTTCTCATGAAAGAATTAGTATAGTTGAAGTAATGGGAAGAAATTGTGGAGATATAGCCTTATATGCTGGTATTGGTGGAGGGGCTGAAGAAGTGATTATTCCTGAAAAAGGGTATGAAATAGATGCTTTATGCAAAACTATATTTGAGGGAAAGCTCAGAGGTAAAATGCATAACCTAATAATCCTTGCTGAAGGTGTAGGTGGAGCAAATGAACTTGCGAAGCAAGTTGAAGAAATAACAGGAATTGAATCAAGAGCCACAATACTCGGACATATTCAAAGAGGTGGGAGTCCAAGTGCCTTTGATAGAATGCTTGCTTCAAGAATGGGAGTGGCAGCTGTAGAAGTGCTTATAGAAGGAAAATCAGGAAGAGTAATTGGCATGAGAGATGGTAAAATCATTGATGAAGACATAAATGAAGCGCTAGAAATACCAAGAAAATTTAATGAAAGACTTTATCACATTTCAAAAATTCTTTCTTACTAAAAATCATATACGTGCTGTTACCGCTTTAGACAATGTATCACCCAAAGTGATACATCATTTAATAATATAATATTATTTAACAATAAACCAAATACAAAATAATTTTACGATAGGGGATTAATTAATGAAAAAAACTAAAATTATCTGTACTGTAGGACCTGCTAGTGATAATAGTGAAACCATAAAAAGCTTAATTAATGCAGGAATGGATGCTTCAAGACATAATTTTTCTCATGGAGATCACGCAGAACATAAGATAAGAATGGACTTAGTAAAAGAGCTACGCTTGGAACTTAATAAACATATAGCTATAATACTAGATACTAAGGGACCAGAAATAAGAACAGGAAATTTTTCAACTGGCAAAGTTGAACTAAAGGAAGGCGCAGAATTTACTGTTGTTTGTGGTGAAGAAGTTATTGGAGATGATACTATTTGCTCAGTAACTTATAATAAATTATATGAAGATGTTAAACCTAATGATATTATATTAATAGATGATGGATTAGTAGGACTTAGGGTACAAGAAGTAAAAGGCAAAAAAATACAATGCATTGTTGCAAACAGTGGAATGATAGGCAATCATAAAGGAGTTAATGTTCCTGGGGTTTCAATAAATTTGCCTGCACTTACAGAAAGAGATGTTGAGGATTTAAAATTTGGAGCTGAGATGGATGTTGATTTTGTTGCAGCGTCTTTCATACGAAAAGCATCAGATGTTCTTGATATAAGACAAGTACTTAATGAAAATGGCGGAGGAAAAATACAAATAATCTCTAAAATTGAAAATAGAGAAGGGGTTAATAATATCGATGATATTATTAAATTCTCTGATTGTATTATGGTTGCAAGGGGAGATCTCGGAGTAGAAATTCCTACTGAAGAAGTTCCTATAGTACAAAAGATGATTATTGAGAAATGTAATGCTGCTGGAAAGGCAGTTATAACTGCAACTCAAATGTTAGATTCTATGATGAGAAACCCAAGACCAACTAGAGCGGAATCCTCAGATGTTGCAAATGCAATATTTGATGGTACAGATGCTATAATGTTAAGTGGTGAAACTGCTAGTGGAAAATATCCTATAGAAGCAGTAACTATAATGTCTAAAATAGCACAAACGGCTGAAAATGCTCTTAATTATGAAGAAAATTTAAACAAGAAAAGAAAATCTCATATTCCTAATGTACCAAATGCTATTAGTTTAGCTACATGCAATACTGCTATGGAACTAAATGCTTCAGCTATTATTACTGCAACTCAAAGCGGTAGTACAGCTAGAAAAGTTTCAGCTTATAGACCAGAATGCCCAGTTATAGCCGTTACTCCTTATGAAAAGGTAGCTAGAAGTTTAGCATTAAACTGGGGTGTAGTATCAGTTTGTGCAGATAAAGTAGAGTCTACAGATGAACTTATAGATAAGTCTGTAACTATTGCCTTAGAATCAGGTTATGTAGAAAAAGGAGATTTGGTGGTTATTGCTGCTGGAATTCCAGCAAACTTTGTAGGAAGCACAAATATGATGAAAGTTCATATTGTTGGTGATATTTTACTTCAAGGTAAGGGCAACATAAGTGCATCAGCTTGTGGTACAGCTTATTATGTAACAAGCGCAAAAGAAGCTAATGACACTATGCGAGATGGAGACATTTTAGTAATGAAGACATTGAATAGAGAATATATAGATATACTTGATAGGGTTTCCGGAATTATTGTAGAAGAAGATGAATTAAGCTCAAGTGTTGTTCTTGAATGTACAGCAAGAGAAATTCCAATAATATATAATGCAACAGGAGCATCGGAAATTATTAAAACTGGTTCATTTATAACAATGGATGCAGCTAGAGGTATTGTGGTTAGTGGTAGGGCTAATATAAAATACTAAATTAACCAACAAAAGTTAGTGGGATTGTCAGATAATTGGCAATCTTTTATTATTTTAAAAAAAAGTTGAAATACTGAATAAATACGTGTATAATTAAGATAATTATGGCTATAATTATAAGTACAAGCAAAACAGTTTGGCAACTGATTCTTTATTAGCATCTATATGGTGCTTTTTTTTTATGTATTTTATAAAAAATTCGGTATTATAAAGATTAAGTTTCGTTAAAATCGATTATGCATTAATCATTTACATGAACATTTGGAAACAAAAAATTGAGATATACTTTACTTATTTTTCTTTTCTATAGTATAATAAAGTTAAAAGCTACGAATTATAGTTAATAACTAAGTTAAAATTAAATGATCGGAGGGTTAAACATGAGGGGAATTTTAAGTTGTAGCGCAACAATTTGCGTTAATAATATGTCGGGAATATGCTCGGCCAGTACTATCAATATTTCTGGAGCAAGTGCTCATAAAAGTGAAGAAACACAATGCGAGACATTTGATGAAAAAGGATTAAAGAATTCATTAACTAATGTACTTAATATGAACGTACTTGGTGAATTTAAACAAGTATTTGATAATGATGCTATAGAGATGAGTCCAAGAATTAGATGTAAAGCTATTAATTGTAAACATAATGAAGAAAAGTTGTGTATAGCAAAAAATATTTTGGTTAATGGTATAGATGTTTCAAGTAATGAAAAGAAATCTATAAATATTGAAAAAACACAATGTGAAACCTTCGAAGAAGAATAAATTTTTAGAAAAAGAAAATATTGCAATATTAAATATTTAAGAAGTATAAATTAACTTTAAAATAAATTTTTCTTATAATTAGTTAGGCACATGGGAATAAATATACTAGCATTTTTGCTTGGTATTTATTTTCGTGTGCCTTATATAAAGAAATGGTTGTAGATATATGGTTAGGAGGATAAATTATGAAAGGCAAAAGAAAGATTATGGAAAATAAAATAAAAAGTTATATTATTCCTGTTGAAAAAAATGTGGATTATATAATGACTATAGATAACATGGGATATGAGGGAGAAGGGGTAGGCAAGATAGATAATTTTACCGTTTTTGTAGCTGGTGCAATTGTAGGCGAAAAGGTTATGGTAAAAATCGTTAAGATACGCAAAAATTTTGCGTTTGGAAAGTTGCTAGAGATAATTGAGAAATCTATGAATAGGGTAGAACCCGTTTGCAATATATATAAGAATTGTGGAGGCTGCAATATTCAACATATAGACTATGACTCCCAATTAGAGTTTAAAAATAATAGAGTAATACAGGCTATAAATAGAATAGGGAAATTAGATGACGTTATAGTGCACCCTACAATAAGAATGTTGTCTCCTTATAATTATAGAAATAAGGTTCAATTGCCTGTTAGTAATATTGATGGGCAAGTGAGTATTGGTTTTTATGCGGCAAGAAGTCATGACATAATTAATATGGAAACTTGCTATATTCAAGACAAAGTAGCAGATATTGTGGTAAAGCTAACAAGGTTATGGATAAAAGATTTTAATATTGAATGTTATAATGAGGAAAGTCACCAAGGCACTCTAAGGCATATTATGATTAGAAAAGGAATTAAAACAGGGGAAGTAATGGTGGTATTAGTTACAAACGGTAGAGAACTTCCTTTTAAAGAAGAATTTATAGCTTTAATTAGTAAAAAAATTAAAGGTCTTGTCAGTGTTATACAAAATATTAATAGTGAAAAAACAAATGTAATACTAGGACCAATTTGTGTAACACTATGGGGAAAAGATACGATAACTGATTACATAGGAGAATTTAAATTTGAGGTTTCTCCACTATCATTTTTTCAAGTTAATTCAATTCAAACAGAAAAATTGTATAGTAAGGCACTAGAGTATGCAAATTTAAGCGGTGGAGAAGTGGTGTTGGATGTTTATTGTGGTACAGGTACTATATCATTATTCCTATCACAAAAGGCCAAAAAAGTATATGGTGTGGAGATAGTATCAGAAGCCATTGAAAATGCTATAATAAATGCAAAAGAAAACAAAATAAAAAATACAGAATTTATAGTAGGGGACGCAGAAAAAGTGATTCCAGAGCTTATTTGCAAAGGAGTAAAGGCTGATGTAGTTGTAGTTGACCCACCCAGAAAAGGTTGTGAAAAATCACTGCTAGAGGCTATAAGCAGTATGAAGCCTAAAACTATAGTTTATGTTTCTTGTGATCCGGGTACTTTAGCTCGCGACTTAGGAATTTTAGATGAACTTGGATATAAAACTTTAGAGATCCAGCCAGTAGATATGTTTCCTCAAACGGCTCATGTTGAGTGCGTGTGTAAATTAACGTTGAAATAACTAGGTTTGACTAGCAATTAGCTCTTTAAATATGTCTATATGCCACCCTTAATTATTTTTGGGTGGCAATTATATCTTCAAGAATAGATACAGTATCATTTTTCATTTTTAAGGTTACATGAGAATAAGTGTCTATAGTGGTGGCTATTTTGCTATGTCCAAGTCTTTCTTGAATATCTTTTGGAACAGCGCCGCCTTCTAAAAGAATGGTGGCATGAGTATGCCTTAATGAATGGAAATTATATCTAATTCCAAGTTCATAATTTACCACACGAGATAAATATTTTAAACTATCAGTTGTGACAAGTTCACCATTTTCTTTAGTACATACAAAATCATTTTTAGTATAATATTCACCATACTTTAATTTATTTTGCCTTATATTATTAGATTTTAGTATGTTAATGAGCGTATCACCAATAGTAATAGTTCTATTGGAAAAAGAGGAGGGGCAAGTAAATAATTTAAGCGTGAGGGTAGAGAAATCTAGCTTTATGCTTTATCTTTTACCTAAATTTACAAATATTGAGGGAAAAAGTTGGTTTTGTGTTGAAATGAGTATAGATATAAATTTAGTGGCATTAATTGTTAAATGTTATGTAACCAATGAATAATCGGAAGTTGAAAAAATTAAAATATAATTGATTAACGGGGGATAGGGATATGTAAAACTTGTATTTTATTGTATAGTAAACAAATTTTTAGTTTTATTTACTCAATATAAAGTTAGTAATAAAATGGAGGTTAACATGGAGCACTTGTAAGTATATCTGATATATTTTTTTGTTTAGTCGCTTATATTCAAACGAATTACTATTGGCCTATCCTACATTATAAATATATCATAAGTTCCATAAATTTTAACTTTATATTCAACATAATAACCATTTTTGTGAGTAATTTAAAGTAATCTGTATACCATATGTGTTAGTCTTAATCCTTGCAACATCCTTATTTTTTTCATCATCATATTCAATATATTTACACTTTCCACCTATTAATTTCCATTGCATAAAATAGCCATCTTCTAAAATTTTCTTAACTCTTTTACAATCGGTAGCAGGAACATGTCCGACATCGCCAACTTCATCAAGGACTACTTTTATTGCATTAGAATCAAATTTATTTTCAGGTTCTGGAACAAATTTTAGTTCATTACTTCCAGCTATATCTACTTCATATATTCTGTCACCATCTGAATACATTTCTAATAGTTCTTTATTTGATAACCCCTCATACGAGCCACCTAGTTCCTTCTCTTCTTTAATCATAGATTTTAACTTTCCTTGAATACCATTAAAAGTAACACCAGCTTACCTCATTGGATAATATATCTTATTTTGTAATATTAGTAGAAGATTTTATGCTAAACATATTATACTATATGTAATTAAAAACACTAAGTTTAAATAAAAAATAAGTAAACAAAATACTGAACATTTGTTAACTTATTTTAAAATGATTTTATTTTATTCTCTGAAATAATTGAATGCTTTTTTTATATTTTCTTCTTTATTAATATAAGTATATTCTTTAACAAGATTATTAAATATAGCATCTTGTCTTAATTTCATAACCCATTTTCCGTAATAATGATGCATCTAGATTTAAATTTAATTGTATTGTAAATATATTTTTAAGTACTATAGCTATTTCTGTTAGAAAAACTGACTTAACCCATAAAGCAAGTATATACTAGGAAGCCCCTTTTATTTGTTTTTCTTGTTTTCCTTGTTTTTTTCACTTTCCTTATCAATTAATTTAGACAAAATAGTACCATTAAAAACAACTGCGAAAAGCATTACTAACATAATAACAACTGCAGCAATATCTTGACCACTCATATCATTACCTCCTTTTATTAGTATTTATAAATAAATTTAAGACACCAAATAATTAAAAAGCAAAGTGAAAAATTCTAATAAGAGTTTCCTACACCTAGAAATAAAATTTTTGAAATCAAACTCTTCAGTTTGTAAGGTTATGGATGAAGTACTTGAATATAGAAATTACCACTCATACATAAATTTATGTGGAGGAATGTTCTCCCTCAAATTCATTTACCTATGATAGAAGAATTACAGGTTTAACATACATGTAACTAAGGGCAACAGGTTTAATACTATTAATGTTATAATCATTATTTTTTTCATTATAATCTCCTTTATAATCAACTTTTTAATAGTATTCCTAAACGCATAAAAATTATTTCTATAAATGAAACTTCGGTCTTATGTAAATTAGAATTCTATTACAGTTAATTTAGTAACTATTGAAAATTAAATTAGATTTATACTTCTTGCTTAATCACCATATAAGTTTACAGTCCATATATTAGAATGTAAATGATAAAAGGGGAGAACATATATGGCATTAATTTTATCTGCATTATTATTTAGCTTAGCTTCTAATTTAGATAACATAGTTGTAGGAATAGCATACGGAATAAAGCAAATAAGGATAGGGATAATTGCAAATATTATAATAGCAATTGTAACATCTACAGGAACGTTTTTATCTATGTCAATTGGAGTGTATATATCAAAACTTTTACCTCACACTATAGCTAATGGTTTAGGTGCTATAGTTATAATTATCTTGGGAGTATATTTTGTAACCCAGAGCATAATAAAACTTATAAATAACTCCAAGTCAAAGGAGCTTGCGTTGAAAAATATTTCTGATATGTTTGAATATGCTGAGAAATCAGATTTGGACAACTCTGGTGACATAGGTATGAAAGAAGCTCTCATTATAGCAATTGGATTAACCTTTAACAATTTAGGAACCGGAGTAGCTGCAAGTATAACAGGAGTTAGTATTCAACTTACAGTCATATCTACATTAATATTAAGTATGCTGACAATAATATTCGGAGTAGCTTTAGGTAATCATGTATTAGGCAAATTGTTGGGTAAATATGCACCATTATTTTCAGGTATATTACTAATAATACTTGGTATTATCGAAATACTTAATTAACATATATTTCAATTAATGTTTTTAGTAATTTTCTTTGCGAACAATAAACCTACAGGTAATATATTTAAAAAATATGGAAAGGTATGTTTTCCATTTGTGTTAATCTTATTAGGAGTATATATTATAATAAAATGTAACACTTTATCGTTGATTTAGTGCACATTATTCATATTGTGAACTATCAAGAGTAGACTGAAAACTAGATTAACAAAGCATGAAGGAATAATAGGCCAAAGCCCGTGATTCCTTCATGCTTTAAGACAGGAATCCAAATATTATCGATAGATTGAAAATATTAATGCATTAATTTAATGCTATTTTTATAATAAAGTAGAATGCTACGTTTATAAAGTTCATGAAACAATAGTTACATATCCAGCATATAATTTTAAGAGGGGTGTAAAAGATATGGGAATGAAAGCTAGACTAATAAAATTAAATCAAATTGTAACAGACAAAGCAGCAGAAAAGGTTAAAGCTGAAAGAGCTGTTAAAGAAAAGAAACACAATCAGCTGCATGAAGACATAACGAAGTAATATATGTACTAAAAGGCATACAATATAATTTTCGTTATGTTGTATGCCTTTAGAATCTAATTTGATAATATTGCCTTGAACTTAACTTTTAGGAATAGTTTAAAGCTTAGAGTGTATATTCTCAATTAGACACCAATATATGCAGTTAAATAGTGGTTTATTGTATATGTTAAAGCAAGAATAAGTCTATAAACTATGTAAGAGCACATAACAAAAGTCGTGAAAGTCTATTTTTCACGACATTTCTTGTTTCCATCCCTAATATATAAAATGCTTTTTATCTTCTATATAATAAATCATATTATAATAGCGTCATTATGGTACACCTCATTGCCGCATTCTTAGTTTAAGAATTTTTCATAACAACCGTCAATAAAAAAGCAAAAATAGCGACAATAACTGACATTAATACAATGTTTCTTATCATATTCTTAGGGAAAATTTTTTTCTTATATTGATATACAATTGTGGGTAATAAGCTTAACAAAACTATCAATATTAAATCAAAACTTCCTTCATGAAACCTTAGACCCCTGTACATAACATCAAGAAATATTGCGTATGTCATAAAATGAAATCCAATTTTGTAACTAGCATTTTCAATAGTAGTTGTTCTTTCATCTTTTTCTACTAATTTATTAGTCATTATTTTCAACCTCCTCAAAATAAAATAAATCTTCAAATTTTTTATTAAGTTTTTTAGAAAGGATTAATGCCACTTTTGCAGAAGGACAATATTGACCTGTTTCGATAGAACTAATTGTTTGTCTGGTTACACCTGCAAGTATAGCCAGTTCCTCCTGCGATAAATTTTTTTCAGCACGTGCAACCTTTAATCGGTTCTTTAGTTGTATTGGATTCAAACTATCATCTCCAGTAATTTAATAGTAACATATGCTTGTCAATATGTAAAGCATGCTTTGAATTTAATAAGCATACTTGTATTTTAGAATGATGTACCATCGTGAAACATCTATTGAACGAATAGAACTTATCAAATATTTAAAAACAAAGGGTTTGAGTATTTTAGAAATTAAGGAAAATTTGAATATCAAATAGATATTACCTCTAAGCCAATAAAAACAAATTTATATTTTGAATGTAACACAATTGAGTTACGTTCACTTTGTGGCTATAGGCTAGATGTTCATATACAATAAATGACGTGGAATTGAGCTTTCACGACTTTTAACTTTAATTTACTTTCGAATATAAGGTAAAATTAAGTTATGAATATAAAATAGACCTTATGGAAAAAATATAATTATTATTTAAAGATAAAGGAGGAATGAATTATTTATGAATGCAAATCAAATTAAACTTGAAATATATAAAAATAATTTATTATCTGAACTAGGAGTTGAATTATATAAATTAAATAATAAAGATATTGAGTGTTTAGACGATGCAATATTATTTAGTAATGAAAAAGATAGACTAAATAAGATTATTGAACAAGCCTAGTATTATTGAACAAACCTGATTATATGTGGATATTAACCATTGTTTAATAAAAGGAAAAAGTCATCTGGGCTCCAGATGACTTTTTCCTTTTGATTCAAGATAACACTTTATTATATTGAATGAGTGTTTGACACAAATATGTATATAATCTATAATTTAGTAAAAACGAATAATATAATCATGTAACTGGCGGAAATGGTGTTAACCATAGGGAGCATGATTAAAAAGAATATCGACCGCCTGGGTAAAATTTAATTTTATTCAGGCGGTTTTTTATATTAAATTATGTAGGAG